>JAESFV010000073.1_pt1 | contig 206174 bp, 194 predicted proteins | sample 9269471 | NCBI WGS metagenome assembly JAESFV01 (sample SAMN14502647, study PRJNA617108) | algae metagenome | isolation source: Symplocastrum torsivum CPER-KK1 and co-occurring heterotrophs from... | place: USA: Central Plains Experimental Range, Colorado | collected 2001-01-01
CGCCATGTTGAGCTCGAGCTTGTTCTGCGCCAGTGCGCCCTGCGCACCGAGCACGATGCCCGCCACGGTGGCGAGCGCGGCGGCGACGGTCTTGAATCCGGTCATGGTTTTCGGCCTTTCCCTCTGTTGCGATGTTTTTCGATCCACAGGCTGCTCGGCCTGCCGCGCCGACCGGCCTTGATGACCTTTGCCGGCACGAGGACGCTGTCTTCGTCACACGCAGGCGCACTCATGCGCCCGACCTCATCTTCGGCCGCCTCCTCAGCCGGCCCGACGTCGCACCCCGGCCGAAACGGGCCGACAGGTGAAGCAACTCATATATTGCCGTGCACAAACATGCCCCGGCTCCAAGCCCGGCTGACGCAAGGATCGCGCCAACCAGCCTGCGACATCCCGTCGACACAGGGATCGTCGCCAGCTTCATCGAAATGGCGGTCGTCTACCAGCGGCCCGCTACCTCGATCCGTCATATATCAGCATGCCATCCGAGCCCTCGCAAGATTGATCCAGATCAAAGTTGGGGGCGTGCCGCACCGCCCCTAGCGAGCCGAGCGGGAGAGATCGCGTCGGCTCCGCGCGTCGGCGGGTTGCCAATCGGGCCCGCCGCCGCCAAACAGGGCCCGGTCAGGGGCGGCGGGTGCGGGATGGATATCGAGCAGAAACGTCTGGCCGCGTTGCGGCATCTTCTTGCGCAGGCCCATGACAAGCTGGGGCTGAAATTCGGTTTCCGGCTCTGGGACGGCAGCGCGGTTCCGGCGGGCTGGCCCGAGGACGGCCTCGCCATCGCCATCCGCGATTCCGGTGCCGTCGCCGCGCTGCTGCGCAAGCCCAAGCTCGATACGCTGCTGAACCTGCACATCAGCGACCGCATCGCCCTGCTCAACGGCTCGATCTTCGATCTCGCGACGGCACGGCCCGAGGGCAAGATCGGCCGCCTCGCCCGCACCATCCCCAAGGCGGCGATCTTCGACGTTTTCCGCCGCTTCATTCTGGCGCCCGGCGCGGCGCCCAGCGCCGTCGACCATCGCAGGGGCGACGAGATCGCCCGCGACGGCGCGCCCGCCACCAACAAGGCGAACGTCGCCTATCACTACGACGTCTCGAATGCCTTCTACCGCCTCTTCCTCGACGAGGAGATGGTCTACACCTGCGCCTACTTCACCGAGGACCACGGCGACATCGCCCGCGCCCAGCGCGACAAGCTCGACATGATCTGCCGCAAGCTGCGCCTGAAGCCGGGCGACCGCCTGCTCGACATCGGCTGCGGCTGGGGCGCGCTGGTCTGCCACGCCGCCCAGCATTACGGCGTCGAGGCCCATGGCGTGACGCTGGCGGAAGAACAGTTCAAGCTCGCCCAGGAGAAGGTCGAGCGGCTCGGGCTGACCGGTCGCGTCACCCTGCATCTGCGCGACTACACCCAGATGGAGGGGCAGTTCGACAAGATCTCGTCGATCGGGATGTTCGAGCAGGTCGGCATCCGCAACCACCCCGACTATTTCCGTGCCGTGAATCGGCTGCTGCGCCCGCGCGGCCTCTATCTGCACCACACCATCTCGCGCCGCGCCAAGAAGACCGACAAAGCCTTCAACAAGATGCCGGCCGAGTACCGCGCGCTGGTGCGCTACATCTTCCCCGGCGGCGAGCTCGACCATCTGGGCATGTCGATCACCAATCTCGAGCGCCATGGCTTCGAGGTCCACGACGTCGAGGGCTGGCGCGAGCATTACCAGCGCACGACGCGCCTCTGGTGGGAACGGCTCGAGGCCAACCGGGCGCAGGCCGAGGCGGAGATCGGCCCGGAGCGGACGCGGATGTGGCTGCTGTACCTGGCCGGCTGCTCGCTCGCCTTCGAGCGCGGCGGCGCGCTGGTCAACCAGACGCTGGCCTCGAAGCGCCGCAAGGGCGCCTCGGGCCTGCCGCTGACGCGGGCGGATCTGTATCGCTAGAAGCGTCGCGGGCGTCATGCTCGGGCTCAACCCGAGCATTTCCGGATCGAGTTTCTCGGGTCTGCGCTTCGCTTCGCCCGAGATGGACATCCCGCCTATTTCTTCACGAAGGCGTCGAGCTTCCCGTAATGTTCGGCGAGCAGATAGTAGAAGGTCAGCCGCGACTTCGTCTTGTCGGCCTTCATGTGCTCGCAGATCGCCTTGATCGAGGCGTCGAGGTCGGCGGTCTTGAGGCCGAGCTTCTTCTTCAGGAAATTCTCGCGGACGCGCTCGAGCTCTGACGGGTCGGAACAGGCGACGTAGCGGGTGTCGGGCTTGCTCATCACGAGTGCGTATGACTTCGCCATGCCGGCGAAGGCCGCTTCATTGAGCGGCTTCTTGGCGAATTTCTTGACGTCGGCCAGATGGTCCATCGTTAGCCCCTCTTGCTCCGAGCGGCGCCGCGCCCGGTTGTTGCTGTCGCGCGGCCAAACGTTAACGCGGTTTTTCGCGGTGTGCGATAGGCGCCGGCCCGCCGCGGAGAATTTTTGACGCAACGGCATGTCTCGCCCGCGATGCGGAAAACGGATGCCGCCTGCGCGATCGCGGCGGTTGAGCCCGCGCCCGGAGAATGCTGCGATGCAGCATCGACCGGAGACGACGCGACGATGAAGCCGACCATCCTGATGGCTCCGAAGATGCCGGCCGCCCTGATCGCGAGGCTGGAGCAGGACTACCATGTGCTCGGGCCGATGGAGCGGCCGGTGCCGGAGGCCCTGCCGCCTGGCGCGAAGACCGCTCGTGTGCTGCTGACCGTCGGTGGCTGGCGCACGGACGCGGCCCTGATCGACGCCCTGCCGGGTCTCGGCCTGATTGCCTGCTACGGCACCGGCATCGAAGGGGTCGACCAGGCTCATGTCAGGGCGCGCGGCATCCTGCTCAGCAACGCAGCCGACGCCAATGCCGATGCCGTTGCGGAATTCGCGATCGGGCTGATGCTGGCCAGCGTCCGCCAGATCGGCAAGGGCGACCGCTTCATCCGTGCCGGACGCTGGAAGGGCAACGCCATCGAGCGCATGCCGATCGTTCCCGGCCTGCGCGGCCGCCGGCTCGGCATCTACGGGCTCGGCGCCATCGGCGGCCGCATCGCGACCATCGCCGCGGCGCTCGGCATGGAGATCGCCTATCACAACCGCTCGCGGCGCGCGGATCTGCTCTATCGCTACGAGGACAGCCTGATCGGGCTGGCGGAATGGTCAGACGTCCTGATGGTGGCGGTGCGGGCCAGCGCGGAGAACCGCCACGCGGTCAACGCGGCGGTTTTGCAGGCGCTCGGGCGCCAGGGCCATCTCGTGAACATCTCGCGCGGCATCGCCGTCGACGAGGCGGCGCTCTGCGACGCGCTGGAACAGGGCGTGATCGCCGGTGCCGGGCTCGACGTCTTCGAGGCGGAGCCCAACGTGCCCGACCGGCTCAGGGCCCTCGACAACGCGGTGCTCACGCCTCACATCGCCGCCATGGCCGACAGCGCCCAGGCGGCGCAGCAGGCGCTTCTGCTGCGCAATCTCGAGGCCTTCTTCTCAGGCCGGCCTCTGCCGTCCGGCGTGCCGCTCTAGCCTTCGCGTCTCAGGGCAGCACGACCACCGGCGTGCCCATGCGGACGCGGTCATAGAGATCGGCAACGTCGTGGTTGTGCATGCGGAAGCAGCCATAGGACGCCGCCGTTCCGATCGTGCCCGGCATGTTGGTGCCGTGGATCGCATATTCGCCGCCCGGCCCCAGGCCGATCACGCGCGCGCCCATCGGGTTGCGCGGCGAGCCGCCGGGAATGACGTCGGGGAGGCGCGGATTGTCGCGCCGCACCGATGCCGGCGGCGACCAGGCCGGATCGACCTGCATTTCCTCGACATATTTGACGCCCCGCCACTGCTTGCCGGCCTTGCCGACGGCGATGGTGTAGCGGATCGCTTCGCCAGGCGCGGTCACCAGATAGAGCCGGCGTTCGCTGGTGCGGATCACGATGGTGCCCGGGCGATAGCGCGGGTCGGGCGCCTGCACCACCTCGCGCGCCGCGCCCTCGCCGGCAGCGGCCGCCCAGAGCGGCAGGGCGAGCCCCGCAGCCAGAACCATCTCCATCGCGGCGCGCCTTGGGGCCATGGCCTCTCTCCCTCCGGAACAGTCCGGGCGGAAGCTGGGGCAGCCCCCCTGAATCGGCGGTTGAACGATATGGTGAAGGCTGGATTCAGGATGAATCGCCGCTGAATCGACCCCGCCTCAGGCGGCTGGCGTCAACCGGTGCTGCTGCGGCAGCAGGAAGGGCAGGCCCGGCGCCGGCGCCCGGCTGAGCGAGAGGTCGACCTTGAAGACCTGGCGCAGCAGGGCATCGTCGAGCGTCCTGGCCGGGGCGCCCTGCGCGATGATCTGCCCCTGGTCCATCACCACCAGATGGTCGGCATAGGTCACCGCGAGGTTGAGGTCGTGCAGCACGATCAGCACCGCGACGCCGCGTCCGGCGATGGCGCGGGCCATGTCGAGCAAGGCGAGTTGATGACAGAGGTCGAGGCTGGCGATCGGCTCGTCGAGGAACAGCGCCTGCCGGCTCGCCACGCTGCGCCCGGCCTCGATCTGGCAGAGCACGCGCGCGAACTGGACGCGCTGCTGCTCGCCGCCGGAGAGCGTCTGATAGGCCCGCCCGGCCAGATCGAGCACGCCTGCGGCCGCGAGGCTCTCGCCGACCAGCGCATCGCGCCGCAGGCGCGTCATCGCCCGGCCGATGCCGTCGACGCCGAGGCTCGCGACCTCGTAGACGGAGAAGGGGAAAACCAGTCGCGCATGCTGGGCCATCACGGCACGCTGGCAGGCCAGCCGCCAGGCCGGAATGGCCGCGAGCGCTTCGCCGTCGAGACGGATCTCGCCGCCCGAGGGCTTCGCCTCGCCTGTCATGAGCTTGAGCAGGGTCGACTTGCCGGCGCCGTTGGGCCCGATCAGGATCGTCGTCGTCCCGGGCGCCAGCTCCAGCGAGGCCTCGCGCACGAGGTCGCGCCCGCCGGCCCGGAAGCTCAGGCCGCGGGCCTCGATGAAGGTCTCTTTGGCTGTGGTCTCAGACATCGAGCGGCCCCGAGCGGCGCAGCAGCAGCCACAGGAAGAACGGCGCGCCGATCGCCGCCGTGACGATGCCGATCGGCAATTCGGCGGGAGCGACGACGAGGCGCGCGACGATGTCGGCGCCGACGAGCAGGATCGCGCCGCCCAGCGCCGAAAGCGGCAGCAGCAGGCGATGGTCCGGCCCGATGGCGAGGCGGATCAGATGCGGCACGACGATCCCGACGAAGCCGATCAGCCCCGCGGCGGCGACGCTTGCCCCGACCGCCAGCGCCACGAGCAGGATCGCCAGCGCCTTGATGCGCTGGACCGGAATGCCGAGATGGTAGGCCTCGGCCTCGCCCAGCATGAGCCCGTTCAGCCCCCGCGCCAGCAACGGCATGGCGAGCAGCAGCGGAATGATGATCGGCGCGATGGCGGAGAGCTTGGTCCAGCTCGCCCCGCCGAGACTGCCCATCGACCAGAAGGTCAGGTCGCGCAGCTGGCGATCATCCGAGATGAAGGCGAGCAGGCCGGTCATCGCTCCCGCGAGCGCGCCGAGCGCGACGCCCGCGAGCAGCATGGTCGCCACCGAGGTGCGCCCCTGCCGCGTCGCAATGAGATAGAGCGCCAGTGTCGAGATCAGGCCGCCGCAGAAGGCCCCGAAGGGCAGCACCGCGAAAGGCAGCTTCATCAGCGTCCCCGTCAGGAAACGGTCGCCGAGCACGATCGTCGCCGCCGCGGCCAGCCCCGCCCCGGCGGAGACGCCGACCAGGCCGGGATCGGCCAGCGGATTGCGGAACAGCCCCTGCATCAGCGCCCCCGACACCGCCAGACCGGCCCCCACCAGCAGGCCGAGCAGCACGCGCGGGACACGGATGTTCATGACCACCAGCACGTCGCGTCCATCCAGCAGCGCAGCGTCGCCGGTGAACCTGGCCCAGAGAATCTCGGCCACCCGCGCGGGCGGGATGGCGATGGCGCCCTGGCCGATCGCGACGAGCGCCAGCAGGGCGCAGCCCAGCGTCAGCGCCCCCCCGGCGAGCAGAGCCAGCCGCCGACGGCCCGCGATCAGCGTCGCGAGGCCGGCGGGCAGGCTCGCCGTCGTGCGCGCGGCGAGCGTCATGGCGCGCTGGCGGTCTTCAGCGGCGGAACCGCGGCGTCCGGATAGATCGCCGCCATCAGGTCGCGCGCGGCCATCGGCGTGCGCGGGCCGAAGCCCAGGAGATAGAGCCCGTCCATGGTGACGAGGCGCTTCTGTCGTGCTGCGGGCGTGTCGGCGAAGGCCGGCATCGCGAAGAGCTCGCCCGGCGTGGTCGCGTGGTTGACGTTGTGGCTCATCATCAGGACGACGTCCGGCGCACCCGCCATGATCGCCTCGTCGGTCATGGTCTTGTAGCCCTCGATGCCATCCGCGACATTGACCGCGCCGGCATGGCGGATGATCGCGTCGGCAGAGCTGTTGCGGCCGCCGACCATGACGCGCCCGTTCTGCAGCGACAGCACGAAGAGAACGCGCCGCGGCTTGGCGATGGCTGCGCGCAGGGTGGCGAGTTCCGCAAAGCGCGCCCTTGTCTGGGCCGCCAGCCGTGCAGCCGGCTCGGCCGCGCCCAGCGCCCGGCCGATCGCCTCGATCTTGGCGCTGACGCCGGCCTCGCTCGTCTCGTCAGCGATGCGCACGAGGCCGATACCCGATTCCTGCAGCAGGGAAACGGCGCCGGGCGGGCCGGCTCCGTCGACGAGCATCACCATCGACGGCTTCAGCGACAGCACGCCCTCCGCCGAGAGGGCGCGCACATAGCCGACATTGGCCTTGTCGCGCAGCGCCTCGGCCGGGAACAGGCTGGTCGAGTCGACGCCGATGATGCGGTCCTGCAGGCCGAGCGCGTAGATCACCTCGGTGACGACGCCGCCGACCGAGACGATGCGCGGCTGAGCCTGCCCGTAGGCCGTCCCGACGAAGCCGCCCGGCAGCAACGGGCTGAAGGCAGCCAGGGCGGTGAGGCCGAGGGCGGCGGCGAGTTCGCGCCGGCCGGGCATCCGGCGTCGCTCTCGCGAGAGAATAGCGCGCATTCGCATGAGGAGGTCTCCCACCGGCAGCACGCCCGGCCGTCCGGCAAAAGCGGAAGACAGGTGCTGTTGCCAACAGCCATCGAATTGACCAAGTAGTCGACAGTTTTTAATTATTCAAAACTGCACTTAGACTCGGCGTTGTTGACGTTGATATTCAGGTTTACTAGAAGCGGTCAAGGGCGCGACGAGAGGCGCGACATCGTGCAGGATGTCGGCGCCGCAGAGGCCCTCCGCCGCACCGACACTCCGGATCGGCGGCACCGGAACCCGAGAACAGGACCATCCCGATGTTCATCGCCATGAACCGCTTCAAGGTCGTCAAGGGCCAGGAGGCCGCGTTCGAAACCGTCTGGGCGACCCGCAAGACGCGCCTCGACGAAATGCAGGGCTTCATGGCCTTCCACCTGCTCAAGGGCCCGGAGCGCGACGACCACACGCTCTACTCCTCGCACACGACCTGGGCCTCGAAGGCGGACTTCACCGCCTGGACCAAGTCCGAGCAGTTCAGGGACTCCCATCGCAACGCCGGCGAGAAGCGCGAGCAGCCGCTCTTCCTGGGCCATCCGGAGTTCGAGGGGTTCGAGACCGTGCTCAGCGAGACCAACCCGCACCGCCCGCTCCAGGCGGCCGAGTGAAGGCGCTCTCATGTCGGACAGCCTGACGATCGAAACCGGCACCGCGGCCGAGGACCCTGTCGCCCGGGCGCGGCGGATGCTCGCGGAGAAGCCCGATTCCATGGTCGAGTCGGTGGCCAGGGAAACCGGCCTTCCGACGCGGGCAGTGCTCGAACTGACGCCGGCCGAGGGCCGTGTGCTGGTCGCGCCCGAGCGCTTCGAGGCGCTGTGGCAGGAGCTCGCGAGCTGGGGAACGGTGATGTTCCTCGTCCACACGCCCGACATCGTGCTGGAATGCGAAGGCGCTCTTCCGGTCGGTTCCTTCGGCCATGGCTATTACAACATCCATGGCGACAGCCCGATCGGCGGCCACATCAAGGCGTCCAACTGCGCCGCGATCTATGTCGTCGACCGCCAACTCACCAGCCGCCGCGTCTGCTCCGTGCAGTTCTTCAACGGGGACGGCGAGGTCATGTTCAAGGTGTTCGTGCGGCGGGACGCGCAGCGCGCCCTGCTGCCGGACCAGCTCGAGCGCTTCGAGGCGCTGAAGACGAAATTCGTCTGACCGCCATCCCATCGCCTGATTTGTGAGGCCTGTGCCCGCCTTCCGGGCGCAGGCCCTCTTTGGTTTGACATGCCCAATCTTCACCGAGCGTTAACCATATCGGCGCAGGCTCCCTCTTCCAGGGCCGATCTCTCGTGACTGTCGACACCGGCGCCGGTTCGCCGGACCGCGACGGGGACAAGCAGGATGACGGCCTGCCCGAAGGTCCAGCCTGGGGGATGGACATGGCCGCTCACGTCGTCCTCGAACGGGCCAGCTTCCCGCCCCGCCGTCCTGCGCTGTCGCTCTCGCAGGGCCGCCGCTTCGTCGCCCGACGCGTCCCCGCCCTTCGCCAGAGCCTCGGTGCGGCGATGCTGCTCGGGCTGCGCTTCGTCCAGGCCCGTCTGATCTCCGTCTGGGGACTGCTCGTCGCCGCCTATTTCTGTCCGCCGTCGATCTTTGCCGCCTTCGCGGTCTTCGGCGCTGCGGCCACCTTCGTCTCGCTACCGGCGCTGATGCGGCTGGAGGCGGTCTTCTTCCGCAGCAATGCGCGCTACGAACTCGCTCTCGCCTTCAGGCTCGCTTCGGCGAGCGGCGCCGCCTTCATGGGCCTGGCGGCGGTTGCCTTGCTCGTGATCGTCCAGATCGGCTGGCTGCCGCCCGCCATCGGGCTGATTTTCTTCCTGTCGCTGGCGGCACGCATCGTGCTGCGCCTGCTCTGGGCAGAGGCGACGGCGGAGGGTGACTTCCGGGCGATCGGCAACAGCAATCTGGTCCAGGCCATCGTCCAGCCGCTTCTGATGCTGGTGCTGATCGGCGTGTTCGGTCCCAAGGCGCTGGCGCTGTTCCTCGCCGACGCGCTGGGGCATAGCGCGGCGGCGCTCTACATCGTGGCCCGCCGCAGCGAGGGCATCCTGGCCCTGGCGCATCCGCGCCTCTGGTCGCTGCGCGGATTGGCCTGGGGGCTCGCGCGCTGGAGCGACGCGCCGCGCATTCTCCTTCCCTCCGCCCTGCTCTCCTTTGGTTTCACGACGGCTCCGCTCCTCGCCCTGCCCTATGCCGAGAATCCGCTGCTCGCCGCCCATGTGGCGCTGGCGATGCGACTGCTCGACATGCCGACACAGATGTTCGGGACCGTTTCCGGCCCGCTGGTGATGAACGGGCTGCGCGCCCAGAGGGGGCCGGGGCGCCGGTCCTGGATCCGCTGGGCCATGCTCGGCCTCACGGCCGCGGCCGTCGGCGTCTTTCTGCCGATCGCCATCGGTGCCCACCTGTTCGACGGCATCTTCGACGGCAGCAAATGGGCCGGCGTGGGCGATGTGATCGCCGTGATGACGCTGTTTTATGCCGGCATCGCACTCTTCAATCCGCTGCACGACATCGCTGCGAGTTCGCGGACAACGGCCTGGCAGTTCGCCTCGCATGCGATCGCGCTGGTCGCGATCGTCGCGACGATCCTCTGGTTCGGAAAGCTGTCGCACGAGTTGCTCTTCGCGGTGGGGAGCATCTCGGTCGCGCGTGCCCTCGCGCACGTCCTGCTCGTCTGGCTCGGCGCAGAGGAGCGCGAACCGGTTCCGGGCGGCGCGTCCGGCGCGCGTCCCGCCGCGGGCTGAGCCCTATTCGCGTCGGATCAGCCGGTCCGCCAGCAGGGACGACAGCAATCCTGGCTTGAAGCTGCCTTCCAGGCGCTCGGGATCGTAGACGTCCCGGACCCAGTCCAGGAAGGCGATGCCCTTCGCCTCGCCCTCGACGCGATAGGCGTCGAAGAACGCGTCGAGGATGCCCGTCTTGGCGAAGCGGAAATGGCCGTAACGCAGCGACAATTGCCGCGTCGCCTCGTCGAGCGGACGCCCTTCATGGATCAGCAGATAGAGCGCCGAGAAGAAGCCGGCCCGGTCTGCGCCCGACTTGCAGTGGACCAGCGCCGGCTCCTGCAGCGAAGCGAAGAATTCGCCCGCACCGAGGATGGTCTCGCGATCCGGCGCGCCGCGCGAGCGCAGCACGAAATCGACCAGCGCGATGCCGCGGCGCTCGCAGGCCTCCCGCTGCAGCGGCCAGGAGCCGTGCTCGCGCCCGCCCCGCAGATTGACGATCGTCTTCACGCCCTGGCTCGCGAACCAGGCGATCTGCCCCGGCGCCGGCTGCGCCGCCCGCCACAGCTTCGGCGTGACCCGATGCGCGTTCAGGTAGGCGAGGCGGAAGATGCCGTGGTCGACCAGCAGCATGTTGGCCCAGGCGCGCAGGCGCTGGCCCCGGCTCTCGATCGGGCGGTCCCAGCGGGCGATCCGCGCCATGCGCCTGGCATAGCGCTCCTCGTCCGGACGCAGGCGGCTCAGCATGGGCGCGCGCTCCGCGGCGAGCGGCGGCTCGAATGGCGTGTCATGTCGCGCCCGATAGCAGCGGAGGGCCCCCTGCGCAAATCGCCGCGGCGGTCGCCAGGGCCAAGGTCGGGCTTGGCGTTTGCCGCGCGAACCCTCATAAGACGCGCGTTTCCCATCCTGACAGGTTTCCAATCCATGCGCCTCGACGCCATCTCCATCGGCAAGAACCCTCCCGACGAAGTCAATGTGGTCATCGAGGTGGCCATCGGCGGCGAGCCGATCAAGTACGAGATGGACAAGGAGGCCGGCACGCTCTTCGTCGACCGCTTCCTCTACACGCCGATGCGCTATCCCGGGAATTACGGCTTCATTCCGCACACGCTGTCGGAGGATGGCGACCCCTGCGACGTGCTCGTCGCCAACACCCGCCCGCTGATTCCCGGCTCCTACATCGCGGTTCGCCCCATCGGCGTGATGATGATGGAGGACGAGGGCGGGGGCGACGAGAAGATCATCGCCGTGCCGGTCCCCAAGCTGACCAAGCGCTACGAGAACGTCCACAACTACACCGATCTGCCGAAGATCACGCTCGACCAGATCCAGCACTTCTTCGAGCACTACAAGGATCTCGAGCCCGGCAAATGGGTCAAGCTGACCGGCTGGGGCGACGCCACCAAGGCCAAGCAGCTCATTGTCGAGGCGATGGACCGCGCCAAGGCGGCGAAGACCGCGAAGGCGTGAACCTCTCTCCCCAGGGGAAGAGGCGGGCCGCCCGACAGACGGACGAGGGAGAGGGTCGTGCGAGCGGCCCTTTTGCGTTGAGCGGGACTTGGGACCTCATTCGAGCGGGCGGCGGCGTCAGTCCCCGATTGCCTCGCTGAGCGCGACCACGCGCTTGGCCATCTCGGCATGCAGCAGCTCGACCATCCGTCCGCCGAGCTGGATCGCGCCCTTGCCCTGGTTTTCCGGCAGCGCGAAGGCGGCGATGATCGCCTTCGCCTGGGCGAGCTCGGTTTCATCGGGCGCGAAGACGGCATTGGCCGTCGCGACTTGCGCCGGGTGGATCAGCGTCTTGCCGTCGAAGCCGAGATCGCGCGCCTGTTCGCATTCGGCCTTGAACCCGTCCTCGTTCTTGAGGTCGTTGTAGACGCCGTCGAGGATGTCGAGCCCGTGCGCCCGCGCCGCCAGCATCGCGCTGGTCAGCCAGGGCAGCATCGGTCCCCGGCCGGGCACGAAGCGGGCGCGCGTCTCCTTGGCGAGATCGTTCGTTCCCAGCACGAAGCAGCTCAGGCGGCTGCGCGGATCACACGCAGCCCGCGCGATCGCCTCGGCGTGGAGAATGGCGAGCGGCGTCTCGATCATCGCCCAGACCTGCAGCGTCGGCTGCGCCCAGAGGCCGTCGAGCTGCGCGCCGATCTGTTCGAGCGTCTCCGGTGTCGACACCTTGGGGATCAGGATCGCATCCGGATTGGCTTCGACCGCCGCGCCGAGATCGTCCTTGAACCACTCCGTATCGACGCCATTGGTCCGGATCACGAGTTCGCGCCGGCCATAGCCCCCGGCCTTGACGGCCGCGCAGACCTGCTCGCGGGCCGCCGCCTTGGCCTCCGGGGCGACGGCGTCCTCGAGATCCAGGATCAGGGCGTCCGCGGCGATCTCGCGGGCCTTCTCCAGGGCGCGGGCATTCGAGCCCGGCATGTAGAGCACGCTGCGGCGGGGGCGGATGGTCGTCATGGCTGTCTCCCGGCACCGGAGGTCCAGCCTCCGGAGTCTCTTCGCTGCACTGCACACTAGACGCAGACCGCATGCAACGTCAGTTCTGCGAAGGTCGCATGAAGGGAGCGGGACGATGCGTGGGTTGCTGGGCGTGGACGGGTGCAAGGCCGGCTGGATCGCGGCCTGCCTCGACACGGCAAAAGGCGGCCCACCCGTGCTGCGCGTGGTGCCGGATTTCCGCGCCCTGCTCGCCCTCGAGCCCGCCCTGATCGCGGTGGACATGCCGATCGGCCTGCCCGATCGGATCGAGGGGTCGGGCCGCGGGCCGGAACAACTGGTGCGCCCCTCGCTCGGCCAGCGCCAGTCCTCCGTCTTCTCGATCCCGTCGCGGGCGGCCGTCGAGTCCACCGATTACGGCGAGGCCTGCCGGCAGGCGCTGGCCACCTCGCAGCCACCCCGCAAGGTGTCGAAGCAGGGCTTTCACCTCTTCCCACGCATCCGCGAGATCGACACCCTCCTGCGGGTCGAGACGGGCCTGCGCGAGCGAATCCGCGAGGTTCATCCCGAACTCGCCTTCGCCACCATGCGCGGCGGCCCGCTCGCCCATCCCAAGAAGATCAAGGGTCGGATCAACGAGGCCGGCATGGCCGAGCGCCGCGCTCTCCTGATCGCCCAGGGGCTGCCGCATGAGACCGTCCAGGCCCGTCCGCCGCGAGGCGCCGGCGCCGACGATGCCCTCGATGCGCTCGCTGCGCTGGTCGTCGCCCTGCACATCGCCGCCGGGCGCGGACGCCCCTTCCCCGAGCCGCCGGGACGCGATAGCCACGGGATACCGATCGCGATCTGGAGCTATCGGCCCGATCGCCTGCCGCCACAGGACACCGCCATGACCGAGAACCCCGTCCCGCGCCCGATGATCGAGGCCGCCGCGCAGCGCATCGCGGGCCACGCGCGCATTACACCCGTGATGCGGCTGGGTACGGGCGCCTTCGGCTCGGAAGCCGACATCTCGATGAAGCTCGAATGCCTGCAGCATGCCGGCTCGTTCAAGACGCGCGGCGCCTTCAACAACCTGCTCTCGCTGGATGTTCCTGCAGCCGGCGTCGCCGCGGCTTCGGGCGGCAACCATGGCGCGGCGGTCGCCTATGCGGCCCGCGCCCGCGGCGTGAAGGCGACGATCTTCGTCCCCGAGATCTCGCCGCCGCCGAAGATCGAGGCGATCCGCCGCTTCGGCGCGCAGGTCGTGATCGGCGGCGCGCAATATGATGACGCGCAAGCCGCCTGCGACCGCTTCGTGGCCGAGACCGGCGCCCTCAAGATTCACCCCTTCGCAGCCAAGGAGACCATCGCCGGCCAGGGCACGCTCGGCCGGGAGTGGCAGGAACAGGAGCCTGATCTCGACACCGTGCTGGTCGCGGTCGGCGGTGGCGGGCTGATCTCCGGCATCGCCGCCTGGTTTGCGGGCACGAGGGTCAAGGTCGTCGGCGTCGAGCCGGCGGGTTCGCGCGCGCTCCAGGCCGCCCTCGAGGCCGGCGGGCCGGTGCAGGTCGAGGTCGCCTCGGTCGCCGCCGATTCGCTCGGCGCCCGCAATGTCGGCCCGCTCGTCCACGCCGTCTGCAAGGATACGGTCGACCACGTCGTGCTGGTCCCCGACGAGGCCATCACCGGGGCGCAGGTGACCCTGTGGCGCGATTTCCGGCTGGCGGTCGAGCCCGGCGGCGCAGCGGCTCTTGGTGCGCTGCTCTGCGGCGCCTACCGGCCGAAGCCGGGCGAGCGTCTGGGCGTGCTGGTCTGCGGCGCGAATGTCGATCTCGGCAAGCTCGCGGTTCTGGCCGCCTGAGCCCGGCCCACGACTTCGATCCAGAAACCAGCCGAGGCACGGCCGGCCCTCCCTACCACCGACCCACCTTCGCACGGGCGCCAGGCACCGCTGCGTTTTTTGCAGCGCTGCGGCAAGAACTCAGCACAAGACGTCACCGCTGCGCCCGGCCTAGCGTGATCTCCTGAGCGGACGGCTCCCGTTCCACCCCGAGACGAGCCGGCGGCGTCCCCGCCGGCCGCTTCGCAACCGGAGCCGCACGCGACCGATCCGCCCGCCCCCTCTGCGAAGGAGCCGCCATGCGCCGCCAGTTCCTGAAATCCGTGCTCGCCGCCGCCTTCGGCGCGTCGATCGGCCTCGCCACGCCGGCCCTCGCCCAGGCGCCGACCAAGATCCGCTTCACGCTCGACTGGAAATATCAGGGCGTCCACTCCTGGTACTTCTACGCCAAGGAGAAGGGCTATTTCGCCGCCGAGGGGCTCGATGTCACGATCGACCAGGGCGACGGCTCGGCCGCGACCGTGACCCGCATCATGGGCGGTGCCTATGACGCCGGCTTCGGCGACATGAACGCGATCATCCAGCAGGCCGTGAACAAGCCCGGCGAGCAGCCGGTGATGGTCTACATGATCTACAACAAGGCGCCCTTCGCGATCATTCACAAGGCGGACGGGCCGATCAAGACGCTGAAGGACCTCGAAGGCCGCAAGCTGACCTCGCCGGCGGGTTCCGCGACGCACCGCCTGTTCCCGATCTTCGCCAAGCTGAACGGCGTCGACGCCAGCAAGGTCGAGGTCGTCAACATCACCCCCTCCGTGCAGGAGATGATGATGGTCCAGGGCCAGGTCGACGGCGGCTTCGTCTTCACCGTGACCTCCTACATGAACCTGATCGGGATGAAGCTGAACCCCGACAAGGACTACAAGTTCATCATGTATTCCGACCACGGCATCGCATCCTATTCGAATGGCGTGATGGTCTCGCAGAAGCTGGTCAAGGAGAACCCCAAGGCCGTCGCCGGCCTGGTCCGGGCGATCAACAAGGCGATGCTCGAACTCGCCGCCAACCCGGCCGAGGGCGGCAAGGTGATGAACCGCGTCGAGCCGACGGTGAACGCCGAGATCGAGGCCAAGCGCATCGAGTTCACCTACAAGGCGCATATGCTGACGCCGGAAACCGAAAAGCTCGGCGCCGGCGACGTCTCCGACGAGCGCATGACCAAGGCGATCGCCCAGATTCGCGAGGCCTTCGATCTGAAGAGCACGCCAAAGGTCGAGGAGGTCTTCAACCGCTCCTTCCTGCCGCCGCAGGCCGAGCGCAAGATGCCGGCGCCCAAGAGCTGAGCAGGAACGGCTGAGCAGAACCAGTCGGGCCATCAACCAATGCCGGGCCGGGCGCGTCGCGAGGACGCCCGGCTCCCGCACCTCCGGCAGCCCTGCGAACGGACAAGCCCGACATGATCGTGCTGAGCGAGGCCGATATCCGCGCCCTCCTCGATCCCATGGAAGCAGTCGCGCTGGCCGCCGAGGCGTTCAGGCTGACGGCGGCGGGCCAAAGCGAGGCGCTGCGCGGCGATCTGCGGGCGGATGATCCCCGGCGTGGCTGCCTGCTGCTCACCGGCAGCGCCGGGCCGCGGACGCTGACGATCAAGAGCAACGTCCATGCCTATCCGGACGGTCCCGACGCTCCTCGCCACTGGGCGAGCCTGCTCACGTTGTGGGACTGGAGCCTTGCCGAGCCGCGGGCGCTGATCTCCGCCGGTCTCTTCAACGAACACCGCACCGCGGCGGGTTTCGCCGCCGGCATCGATCGCCTCGCCGCACCCGCCGCCGCCACCGCGGCCCTCTTCGGCGCGGGTCGCAGCGCTCCGCTCGCGGCGCTCTATCTCAAGATCGCGCGGCCCTCGCTGACACGGCTCTATCTGGTCGGTCGTTCGCCGCAGCGCCTGGCGTCCCTCGCCGCGACCCTGGCCGCCGAGCCCGCCTTGGCCGATGTCGAGCTGGTCACCACCGCGACGCCGGCCGAAGCCGTTGCCGAAAGCGAGATCGTCGTCACCGTCACGACCTCTGAAGAACCCGTCTTCCCCGGCAAGGCCGCCCGCCCCGGCGCTTGCATCGTGCTCGGCGGCGCCAACCGCCCGGTCGCCCGCGAGGCCGATGACGATCTGATCCGCCGGGCCGACATTTATCTCGACGCTCGCAAGGACGCCTTCGCCAAGGCGGGCGATCTCGTCCGGGCGCAGGCCTCGGGCGCGCTCGACCCCGCCCGCATCCGCGGCGAGATCGGCGCGTTGCCGGAGTGCGCGCTGCCGTTCAGCCCCGGCGCCGACGTCACGATCTTCAAGTCGATGGGCCTGCCGCTGCAGGATGCGCTGCTGGCGGACGCGCTGGTGACGAAGGCGCTGGCCCGCGGGCTGGGCACGTCGGTCGATTTGCAGGGCGAACCATGACCGAAGCGACGCTCCTGATCCGCGACGCGCGTATCCTGGCCGGCGCCGCCCAGCAGGACACGCCCCTGGGCGACATCCTGATCCGCGGCAACACCATCGTCGCCGTCGGCGAAGTGCCGCCGCAACCGCCCGGCAGCTTCACGCGCGAGATCGACGGCACGGGCATGCTCGCGGCGCCCGGCCTGATCAACGCGCATATGCATTCGCAGTCGGGTACGATGTCGGGCTTCGCCGACGGGCTGAGCCATCCCGCCTTCATGTGGCTGACGCAGGCCCACACCTCGCGCCGCACGCCCGACGAGATCCGCCTCGCGGTGCTGCTCTGTGCCGCCCAGATGCTGACGACCGGCACGACCGCGCTGATAGACCATTTCCCCGGACAGCGCTTCAGCACGGCGGACATGGACGCCGTGCTCGCAGCCTGGGAGGAGACCGGCCTGCGCACGACGCTGGCCATGCGCTTCTTCGACGGGGTCTTTTCCGACATCATCCCCGCCGGCATCGAGGTGCCGGCCTCGGTCGCAGCGCTGGTCAGCGGCTCCGGGCTGCTGGCGCCGCATCCGCTGGCCGAGCTGCGCGAGCAGATGCCTGATCTCGTCACCCGCTGGCACGACCGCGCCGGGCGCATCGGGCTCTGCCCCGCCCCCTCCAACCCGGACCGCTGCAGCGACGAGGCGCTGCTCTTCTGCGCCGAGCTGGCGCAGCGCCACGACCTGCCCATCCACACCCATCTGCTGGAGACGAAGGCCCAGGCGCGGATCGCGCGGGAGCGCTATGGCGAGAGCACGCTCGCCCATCTCGAACGCCTCGGCATCCTCTCCGACCGCTGGTCCTGCGCCCATGCGATCTGGCTCGACGACGCCGACATCGCCCTGATGGCGCAGCGCCAGGCCATCGCCGTCCACAATCCCGAGAGCAATGCCCGCATCGGCACGGGGCGGATGCGAACGCCGGAAATGCTGGCGGCCGGCGTGCCCGTCGCGCTCGGCACCGACGGCTCGGGCGCCAACGACAACCTCGTCATGCAGGAGGCGATGCGCGCCGCCGCGCTGCTGCACCGCTCCGACCTGCCGGACCGGCGGCACTGGGTCACCTCCCGCGACGCGCTGCGCATGGCGACGGTGGAGGGGGCCCGCGCGCTGCGCCTCACCGGCCGGCTCGGCGAAATTGCGCCCGGGCAACTCGCCGACATCGTGCTCTACCGGCTCGACGCGCCCTGGTGGCGCCCGCTCAACGACGCCGCCTCCCAGCTCGTCTTCGCCGAAACCGGCGCGGCGGTGACGACCGCGATCGTCGACGGACGCGTCGTGCTCGACCAGGGCCGCATCACGACCTTCGACGCGCCAGCCGTCCTCGGCGAGATCGAGGCGATGGAGGCGAGCCTGCGGGCCCGCAACGCCGATCTCTTCGCCGCGGCCGACGCGATCGCCAAAGCCGTCCCATGAGCAAGGCCGACCCATGAGCGCGACCGTCGACCTCGTCATCCGCGATGCGCTGCTCGTCACCCCCGAGGCCAGCCGCCATGGCGCGGTCGCGGTCGCGGATGGCCGCATCGTCGCGATCGGTCATGGCGACGCCATGCCCTCCGCCCGCCGGATGATCGAGGCCGGCGGGCGCCCGCTCATCCCCGGCGCGCTCGACGTCCACACCCATGTCCGCGAGCCCGGCTTCTCGCACAAGGAGACCTGGGCGACGGCCACTGCGGCCGCCGCCGTCGGCGGCATCACAACGATCTTCGACATGCCCAACACCAACCCGCCGACGGCCAATGCCGCCGCGGTGCGGGAGAAAATCGCCATCGCCGCCCGCCAAGCCCATGTCGATTTCGGCGTCTATGGCTATGTCGGCGAAGCCAATCTCGCCGACCTCCAGCCGATGGCGCAGGCCGGCGCCAGCGCCTTCAAGCTCTTCCTCGGCAGTGACAACCCGCTCGTCCCCTGCCCGAACGACGGCGCCGTGCTCGATGCGCTGGCCCTGATCCGCGAGACCGCGCTGCGCTGCACCGTCCACGCCGAGAACACCCCGATCCTGAACTGGCGCGGCGCACAGCTGAAGGCCGCCGGCCGCGACGACCTCGCCGCCCATCTCGCCCAGCATGCCGACATCGCCACCGTCGAGGCCGTGCAGCGCATCGCCCTGTTTGCGGAATGGACGGGCTGCAAGGTCCACATCGCCCATGAGAACTGCCGGCACGCCTTGCCGGTGATCGCCGCGGCCAAGCGGCGCGGCGTCGAGATCACCGCCGAGACCTGTCCGCACTATCTGCTGCTGAGCATGGACGATGCGGCGCAGGCCGGCGGCAATGCGCTGCGGGTCAAGCCGCCGGTGCGCGAGGCCGGCCATGCCGACGCGCTCTGGGCCGCAGTGCTGGATGGCACCATCGACATGATCTCGACCGACCATGCCCCGCATCCGGTCGAGGAAAAGCACCGCGCCTCGATCTGGGAGACCTCGCCGGGCTTCCCGGGCGTCGAGACCTCGATGCGCCTGATGCTGACCGAGGTCGCGGCCGGCCGGCTGACGCTGCAGCACTATGTCCGCCTCGCCTGCGAGGCCCCCGCCCGCGCTTTCGGGCTCTGGCCGCGCAAGGGCGCACTGCTGGTGGGCGCCGATGCCGATCTCGTCCTGCTCGATCTGCAGCATCGCGCGCCGATCCGCGGCGCGACCTTCCAGTCCAGGGGCAAGGTCACGCCGTTCGAGGGTCGCGAAACCCAGGGCCGCGCCGCGATGACCTTTGTGCGCGGAACCTGCGTGGCGCAGGACGGGCAGCTCCTTGCCCCGCCCGGCACGGGACGCTCCCTGCGCACAGCGTGATCCCGGGAACCGCGCGCTCGCGCCCCCGGGGCGACCGGCGTGGGAGGATTCCGTTGCGGGCTCAGCTCCGCTCGCTGCCGCTGCCGGAGGCGGGACGCATGTCCGGCGGCATCAGCCCGAGCCGTTCCCTCGCCCACCAGCGCCCCAGCATCAGTGCCGCGACCAGCGCCAGCGCGACCGCCAGGCCGATCCAGATGCCGCTGCCGGCGAGCGGCGTGCCGAAGCCGAGCGCGATCGACAGCGGCAGGCCGAATACCCAGTAGCCCAGCCCGGCATAGAGCATCGGGATCCGCGTATCGCCGAGCCCGCGCAGCAGGCAGGAGCCGACGACCTGCGCCCCGTCGACGATCTGGAAGATCGCGGCGAAGACCAGGAAATGCATCGCCAGCGCCGCCACCTCGATCGCGCCCGGCCGGTCGAGATCCAGAAACGGCCGCACCAGCCAATGCGGCGAAAGCCACATCACCAGGGCCGTCAGCGCCATGAAGCCGACGCCGAGGATGATCGCCACCACGCCGGCCCTGCGGATGCCCTCGCGATCCCCCGCGCCGAAGGCCCGCCCGACGCGCACCGTCGCCGCCTGGCCGATCCCCATCGGCACCATGAAGGTCAGCGAGGCGATCTGGATCGCGATGGCATGGGCGGCCAGCGCGGTCGAACTGATCAACCCCATCAGGAAGGCGGCGCCGTTGAAGATCAGCACCTCGAAAGCCAGCGCCGCGCCGATCGGCAGGCCCAGCCGCCAGAAGGCCCGGTAGCGCGGCCAGTCCGCCATCCAGAACCGCCCGAACAGCCGGAAGCGCCGGAACTGACGGTCGCGCATCACCAGCCAGGCCAGCCCCGCGAACATCAGGGTGGAGGACAGCGAGGTCGCCAGCCCCGAACCGAACAGCCCGAGTGGCGGAAAGCCGAGCCGGCCGAACATCAGCACCCAGTTGGCGAAGGCGTTGAACAGCACCGCCGCCAGAACCACCAGCATGGCCACGAGCGGCCGCTGCAGCGCCGCCACGAAGCCGCGCAGCACGAGATAGAAAAAGAACGGCAGCAGGCTCCATTGCAGCGCGCGCATATAGCTGCCGGCCGCGGCCGCCAGTCCACGATCCTGCCCCATCAGCGCCAGCACCGCCTCGGCCTGCCAGAGAAACAGCCACATCGGCCCGACCAGGGTCGCCGCCGCCCAGAAGCCCTGCCGCACCGTGCGCCGGATCTCTCGCACCGCATGGCGGTTACGGCCGAGTTCGATCGACAGCATCGGCGCGACCGCCGCCATCACCCCGATGCCGAAGATCAGCACCGCCATGTAGAGATTGGACCCCAGCGCCCCGGCGGCCAGCGGCTCGGGCCCGAGCCGGCCCATCATCAGCACGTCGGTGGCGGTCATCGCGGTCTGCGCCAGATTCGTCAGAACCAGCGGCCAGCCCAGCCGGAGCATCGAAACCGCCTCGGCGATCCATGCGGAACGGGAGGCGGACGGGTCAGTGAAAGGCGCGGGCATTGTCATGAGCGGCCGCTTCTAGCCCGCCCCCAGTCCGCGAGACAGGTCAAATCGTGCGGCATGGCCCCGAGGATCGACGTTGCCCGGGAGATTTGCGAAGCGCGACCGCGCGACGAAGAGTCCGTCTGCGGTTGCGCGACGATCGGCCGGACGCGCCTTTCGCGACCACCCGGCCCACCTGCAGCGTCAGGCCCGCTCCAGCTCCGATCTCAGTCGCAGCAGCACATCGCAGACGGGCTCGAGGTCCCGCACGGAAAAGCCGTCGCGCAACTCGGGAACATGGCCGGCGATCCTGTCGCCAAGGAGGCCGGTGAACAGGACACGACCGTCGGGCCGGACGACGAGCCCGTTGCTCTCCTCGAACGAGGCATTCCAGGCGACCGCCTCCGCTTCCGTCACGCCGTCCGGAAGGTCGAGGTCCAGCGTCCCGCCCGTGAGCCGGACCGGATAACCACCGGGCAGGCCGTTGGGCCCGGGCACATGCCCCCGCCAGGACCGGCCGGCGGCCATCGCGAGCAGCATCGGCACCCCGCTCGCCCCGGAAATCTCGATCACCGGCTCCGGTGTGAGCTGGATGTCGGCGAAGCGGGCGTAGACGTCGACCACCTCCTCGCCGTCGAGCCAGACGCGCGGAGGCCGCGCGTGGCGGTCCTCCGGCTTTCGGCGCCAGGCGGCCAGATTCTGATAATGTGCCAGAACCTTGATCTGCGCCCCGGCCGGCGTCGCCCGCGAGCCGGCGAAGACATTGGACAGGATCGCGACATTGCCCATGCCGCCGGCGACGTCGTGCCCCATGGCCCGGATCATGCCGTTGACCACGTCCGGGAAGCTGCAGTTGACCAGCGTCACCGGCTGGCCGCTGCGGGTGATGGCCGCCGCCATGCGCGAACTGATCAAGGCCTGGAACACGGCGGTGGCGCTCAGCCCGCCCTCGGCCACGAGCCGCGTCCAGGCGTTGCCGCTCTGGGCGATGACCTGCGATGTCTGGATCGAGGCCGCCTGCACGACGATGCGCGGACCGGTCGCCGCCAGCACCTCGTCGGATGCGTCGGGCGCCAGCAGATCGACCCCATGCACCGTGAAGCGCGCCTCAGTCCCGAAGAGTGCGGCGCGGGCGTTGGCGGCGGTCCGCAGCCAGTTCAGACGTTCGGCATTGCGGCCCGCGATCACGATCTCTACCGGTTCGCGGGCCGTTGCGGCGATGTCGAAGGCGATGCGCGCGGCGAAGCCGCCCGTGCCGGAGATCAGGATGTCGCAGCCGGCCATCTCAGCTCGCCATCACAGGCGCGCTGCGATCCCAGGCGTCATCGAGCCGGGGCGAGAGCTTGTGCTTCATGATGCGCTGGCTGGCCGTGCGCTCGAACTCGTCGACGAAGGCGATGTAGCGCGGGTTCTGATAGGGCGCGAGCCGGGCGGCGAGCCAGTCCGAGAGCGCGGCGGGATCGATCGCCGTCCCCTCGCGCGGCTTGACGAAGAGCTTGATGTCCTGCTCGCCCACGTCCGACGCGACGCCGATCATGGCGCAGTCCTCGATGTCCTCATGCTCGGCCGCGACATGCTCGACCTCCCAAGCCGAGACGTTCTCGCCCTTGCAGCGGACGCTGTCGGTCATGCGGCCATGGAAGAAGAGGTTGCCGGCCTCGTCCCAGGAGCCGAGATCGCCGGTGTGGAGCGCGCCGCCGCGCAGCGCCTTGGCGGTCGCCTCGGGATTGTCGAGATAGCCGGGAAAGATCGCGCCTGGGATATCGGTTTCGACGACGATCTCGCCGCGCTCACCGACAGCGACCGGCGTGCCGTCCGTCCGCAGCAGCCTGACCGTGAACCAGGGCATGGGCTTGCCCACGGATCCCACGACGCCGTTGTCGTTGCAGGTGGTGATGCTGGAGGCTTCCGTCATCCCGTAGCATTCGCGGATCTCGATGCCGAAGCGATCGCGAAACAGCGGCCAGATGTCGGCCGGGCAGCCGCCGCCCCAGGAGATCCGGACACCATGCGTGCGATCGAGCGGGCTCTCGGGCTGCTTCAGCAGGATCTGTAGAATGCCGCCGAGATGGTGGATATGCGTCGCGCCCTCGGCCTTGACCTGGCTCCAGAAGCGGCTGGCGCTGAAGCGGTCGACCATGGCGAGCGTCACGTCACGGATCATCGGCAGCGGCAGCAGCTGCGCCCCGCCGATGTGGTAGAGCGGCTCCCAGACGAAGAAGACCTCGCCGGGCTTCGCCGCGGAGACGCGACCGACGCCCTCGGCGGCCAGCCGCAACATGCGGTGTGAGACGACGACGCCCTTGGGCCGTCCCGTCGTGCCCGAGGTGTACATGACGGCGAAGACGGCGTCGGGCGCGGGGGCCGGCTCGTCGGACACCGCCGGCTCGGCGAGGATGCGGTCGAGCTCGGGGCCCTGGCGCAGCAGCGGCGGCGCGCCAGCCCCCGCCAGCGCCTCCGTCACCAGCGCCGCGAGATCCTCGTCGGCGACGACGAGCTTCGGTTGCGAATGGGTCAGCAGATAGCGCAGCCCCTCGCCGCGCTGCTGGGCGTTCACCGGAACCCAGGCCACACCCGCGCGGGCCAGGCCGAACACGACGGCGATGGCCGCGACGGAGTTGCGCATCATCACGGCGACGCGGTCTCCCGGCTTCAGGCCCCGCGCCCGCAGATGCGCGGCGAAGGCCGAGGAACTGCGCTCGATCTCGCCATAGGTGACGGGCTCGCCGCAATAGCGCGCATAGACCCTCCCGGGGTCGCGGGCGGCGAACTGCGTCAGGAGGTCGACAAAGCCGGAATCGTCTCTGGAAGTCATGGTCGGTCGGTTCGCGCGATGTCAGGAGGCGGAAGAGGACGAGGAGCGGAAGCGTTCGGCCACCAGCAGCATCACTGTCACCACGACGAAGACGACCACGGACACCGCCGCGAGCGTCGGGTTGAGTTGCAGGATCATGTCGTCCCACATCTGCTTGGGCAATGTCGTCTTGACGCCGCCGCTGATGAAGATCGCGATGGTGAGCTCGTCGAAGGACGTGATGAAGGCGAACAGGAAAGCCGCGACGAGGCCGCCCTTGACGAGGGGGATGGTAACACCGGTCAGCGTCTTCAGCCGGTTGGCCCCCAGCGTCGCCGCCGCCTGGTCGAGACGCTGGTCGTAGCCCTTGAGCACGGCCGCCATGGTGACCAGCGTGAAGGGGATGGCGAGCACGGTGTGCCCGATGATCAGACCGAGATCGGTCGCGACCAGCCCGATGCGCGCGAAGAGGTAGAACAGCCCCACCGCGATGACGATGCGCGGCACGATCATCGGCGCGAGGAAGAAGGCGAAGATCAGCCCGCTCCAGCGCGTGCGACTGTTGGCGAGCGCCAGCGCCGTGAACCCGCCGATGACGGTCGCGGCGATCGCCGTCGCAAAGGCGACGCCGAAGGAGCGGATCGTCGCCTGGATCCAGAGCGGCGAGTCGAAATAGGTCCGGAACCAGGACAGGCCGTAGCCCGGCGGCGGGAATTCGAGGAACTGTGACGAGGTGAAGGCGAGCGGAATCACGAGCAGCGTCGGCAGGACGAGGAAGCCGATCGCGAGCCAGGCGAAGGCCGGCAGGATCAGCCCGCTGCCACGTCGCCCGAGCAGGGTCTGCGCGAGCCGCGACAGGGTGCCTGCGAAGCGCGCAATCACGGCGAGAATGGCAAGGCCGAGATCGCGGATGCGCCCGGTTCCGACCTGCGCCGCACCGCCGGCGATCGTCGAGATGCCGAAGATCCGGTCATAGACCCAGCAGGAGACCAGCGCCGCCGCCAGCATCATAGCCGCGAGCGCGCCGGCGAAGGGCCAGTTCAGCAGCTCCTGTACCTGGGTGATGATGAGCTGCGCCAGCATCGTCTGCTGTCGTCCGCCGAGAAAGGCCGGCACGATGAAGAAGCCGAGCGAGGAGATGAAGACCAGCAGCCCCGCCGCCGCGACGCCGGGCAGGGACAGCTTGAAATAGACCAGCCAGAAGGCATGGGCCGGCGAGGCGCCGAGCGTCTGCGCCGCCTGCACGAGGCGGCGGTCGATGCCCGCCATGACCGGCAGCATCGTCATCACCGCCAGCGGCACCATGGCGTGGACCATGCCGACCATGACGCCGAATTCGTTGTGCAGCAGCGGCAGCGGCTGATCGACGACACCAGAGCCCATCGCAAGCGAATTGATGATGCCACTGCGGCCGAGGACGATCATCCAGGCGAAGGTCTTGACGAGATAGCTCGTCCAGAACGGGACCATGACGAAGAGCAGCATGCGGCCGCGATACAGGTCGGGCAGGCGCGACAGCCAGTAGGCCAGCGGATAGCCGATCAGCAGCGAATACAGCGCCGTGTAGCCCGCGATCCGGAAGGTGATGCCGAGCACGCGCAGATAGACGTCGGTCGCCGCGATCCGTTCATAGGTCGCGATCGAGGGCTTGCCGCTGTCGGGGTCGAACAGGCTCAGGCCGAGCAGCTGCGCCACCGGCCAGACGAAGAAGACGGCCAGGAAGACGAGGCCCGGCACCGCGAGCCAGAGCGCACCGAGGCGGAAGGCACGCGTCTCCCTCGCCTGGGACGGGGCCGCGACGGCGCTCATGCGACCAGCACCGCGCGGTCGCGGGCCCAGCCGGCGACGATCTGCTCCTGAAGGCCGGGCACGGTATCGTCGGGGCCGAGTCGCAGGACCAGTTGGCCGCCATCGGCCAGCGTGGCGATGACCCGCGTCTCGGAGCCGGCATAGACGATTTCGCTGACGCGGCCGGTGACGGCGTTCCCGTCGGGCGCGCCGATCTTCAGATGCTCGGGTCGGATCACGAGCGCGGGCTCCGCGCCCGGGCTCGCTGCATTCTGCGGGAGCGCGAAGCGGCCATGGGCCGTCTCGAGCGAGCCATTCCCGTCCCAGCGGCCGCGGAAGATGTTGGAGATGCCGATGAAGTCGGCGGCGAAGGCGGTCCGGGGCCGCTCATAGATCTCGCGCGGCGTGCCGAGCTGTTCGATCTTCGCGTGGTTCATCAGGCAGATCCGGTCGGAGAGCGCCAGCGCCTCCTCCTGATCATGCGTGACGTAGACGATGGTGGCGCCGCTCTCGCGGTGCAGCCGCTTGATCTCGATCTGCATGTGCTCGCGCAGCTTCTTGTCGAGCGCGCCGAGCGGTTCGTCCATCAAGATGATCGAGGGCTGGTAGACGAAGCAGCGCGCCAGCGCGACGCGCTGCTGCTGCCCACCCGACAGCTCGCGCGGGAAGCGCTTCGCCAGATGGCCGAGATGGACCATGGCCAGCGCATCCTCGACGCGCTGCCCGATTTCGACTGAGGGACGCCCGCGCATCTTCAGCGGAAAGGCGATGTTCTCGGCGACTGTCAGATGCGGGAACAGGGCATAGTGCTGGAAGACGAGCCCGATGTCGCGCTGATGGACCGGCATGCGCGACTGGTCGCGCCCGTCGATCACCACCCTGCCCTCGCTCGCTTCGACCAGACCGCAGATCAGCTGAAGCAAGGTCGTCTTGCCGGAGCCCGAAGGCCCCAGCAAGGTGAGGAACTCGCCCTCCGCGACGCTGAGCGAGCTCGGCTCCAGGGCCGTGGTCGCGCCATAGCGCTTGCACAAGCCATCGATGACGAGCTTCGCCGTGGCGCCGGGCGTGTCGGTCCTCGTGGTCATCGCGATCAGGTCAGGAGCCAGGAGTTGAACCGCTCAGAGACCTTGGCGCGGTTGGCGCTCCACCAGCCCTCATCGGCGATCTTCATCTGCTTCAGGTTGTCCGGCGAGGTCGGCAGAACCTTGGCGCGCTCGGCGGGAATCGTCTGGTAGGCGTCGAGATTGGTCGGGCCATAGGCCAGGATCTCGGTGAAGAGGGCCTGGGCCTTCGGGTCCGAACAGAAGCGCACGAACTGGCGGGAGACTTCGGCCTTCGGGCCGCCCTTCGGCAGAGCCCAGCCCTCGATGGAGTAGAGTCCCTGGTTCCAGACGATCTTGGCGGGCGTGCCGCCGTCGATCGCCGCCTGCAGGCGGGCGTTCCAGCCCGGCAGCATGTCGACCTCGCCGCTCTGGAGCAGCTGCGTCGACTGGGCGCCGCCCGTCCACCACACCGCGACATGCGGCTTGATCTTGTCGAGGACCTTGAAGGCGCGGTCGACATCGAGCGGGTAGAGCTTGTCGAGCGGCACGCCGTCGGCAAGCAGCGCCTGCTCGAGCGTATCGATCGGGTTCTTGCGCAGCGCGCGCCGGCCCGGGAACTTCTCGACATTGAAGAAATCGGCCCAGCTCGCCGGCGCGTTTTTCACGCGGTCCGTGCGATAGGCGAAGACAGTCGAATAGACATCCGTGCCCATGAACAGCGGCGAGATCGCCTCCGGCATCAGCTTGGGCACGTCGGCATGGGTGAAGCCGATCGGATCGAGCAGGCCCTGGCCGGCGAGGATGTCGCGCGCCGAGAGCGTCAGCGTGCAGACGTCCCAGGTGTAGGATTTGGTCTCGACCATCGCCTTGAACTGGGCGGTCGGCTCGGCCTCGCGGGCGACGTTGACGACCTTGTTGCCGGTCGCCTTCTCGAAGGGGTCGTAGAAGGCCTTGCGGAAGGCCGGCCCGAAGGGCCCGCCGGGATCGGCGACGATGATCTGCGTCGCGGCGCTGGCACGCCCGATCAGGGCCGGCCCGAACATCGCGCCTGCTGCGGTTCCGCCGGCCAGTTGCAGAAGGCGGCGGCGGCTGGGTTTGGTCATGGTGCTGCTGGTCATCGTTCTCTCCCGTTCACGCGGTTTTCCGCGTTTTCCCCATGGTCGTCCGGTGGTCTCGCTTCAGGCGCTCTTCTTGGCGGCGCGCTTGGCGAGAAATTCCTCCATCATCCGGGCCGGCTCGCCCGTCGCGTAGGCCTCGCGCTGGTTGCGAATGCCGGCCGCGAGGCATTCGCGGAAGCTCGCCTCGGTGACTTCGCGGAAGCGGGCCTTGTTGAGCCGCATGGCGACCGGCGGCTTTCCGGCGAGCTCCGTCGCCAGCGCCAGCGCTGCGTCCATCACCGTCTCTTTCGGGACGATGCGGTTGATCAGCCCGATGCGGAAGCACTCGTCGGCCTCCATCATCCGGCCGGTCAGGGTGAGGTCGATGGTGCGGGCAATCCCGATCATCTCGCGCATGATCCACGGGCCGGTCACCGAGGCGATACCGGAGTTGATCTCGGGCTGGCCCATGGTGACGCCGTCATGGCCGATGCGCAGGTCGCAGAGCAGCGCGACCTGAAAGGCCGATCCCGCCGCGACGCCGTTGAGCGCCGCCACGATCGGCTTCGAGAGCGAGCGGATCCGGTCATACATGCGCTCCCACTCGCCCATCCAGAGCTCGGCGCGGTCGGGATCGAAGGTCTTGGTCTCGTTGAGATCCTGCCCGGCGCCGAAGGCGCGATCGCCCGCACCGGTGAGGACGATGGCGCGCACGGCCTCGTTAGCCTCCAGTTCGTCCAGCGCCTCGACGAGGCGGGTCCGCATCGGCGCGTTCCAGGCGTTCAGCTTATCGGGGCGGTTCAACGTCAGGATCCCGACAGAACCGCGGATCTCGCTGAGAACGAATTCTTTCATAAGGCGCTCCGATGGATTTCTATCGATATGCGATAAACTCTATTGAATGATCGACGGGAATCCCTCACCTTGTCAAGGCCGCATGTCGCCGCCATTGATCGGCCGAGGAGAAGCTGCGATGTCCCTGACCGAACCCCGCATGGCGGACACCACGACGACGGTCGAACCGCCCATCGGCGGCAAGCCCGCGCGCGACAAGTCCGGCGCGCTGATGGTGAATTCGGTCGAGAAGGCGTTTCGGGTGCTCTCCGCCTTCGGCCGCCAGCACCAGACCCTGAACCTGTCCCAGGTCGCGGCGGAAACCGGCATGGACCTGAGCGCGGCGCAGCGCTTCACCCATACGCTGACCAGGCTCGGCTATCTCCACAAGGACGCGGAGACCAAGCGCTTCGAACTGACCGCGAAAACGCTCGACCTCGGCTATCACTTCATCCGCGGCAGCCGGCTCGTCGATCGCGCGATGCCCTATCTGATGCATCTCAGCAAGGAGACCGAGGAGACGGTCAACCTGACGATGCGGGACGCAACCGAGATCATCTTCGTCTCCCGCTTCCTGAGCCGCCACGTCCTCAACACCGACGTCATCATCGGCACGCGCATGCCGGCCTATTGCACGGCGCCGGGCATCGCCATGCTCTCGCGGCTGCCGGAGGACGAAGCCATGGCGGTGATCGACGCTTCCGACCTCAAGGCCTACACCCCGTCCACGACCTGGCAGCGCGAGGCCCTCCGGGAGAAGATCCGCCAGGCGGCCGCGCAGGGCTACGCCACCGCGTTCGAGGAGGTCTATCTCGGCGACGCGTCGATCGCCGCGCCGATCCTAGACCATCGCGGCCGGCCTGAGGGCGCCGTCAACGTCGCGGTTTCCTGTTCTCGCTACGGGCGCGAAGAGGTGGTCGCGCGTTTCTCGGCGCTGGTCATCGCCGCGGCGCACGCCATCTCTCGCGTGTGACCCGACGCGGCAGCATACCCGCGGCGCGCTGACACGCTTGACAGCGAGGATCACAGCCCTGTCAATATCCGCATGAAAATATCGCATTGCGATAATTCATGGTGAGGCGGCCATGGTGACCGACATCCAGTTCAAGCGGGTCGCGGAGCGCAGCGGGGCGAGGGTCACGCTGAATTTCGAGGGCTCGGCGATCGAGGCGACGAGCGGCGACAGCATCCTCGCGGCGTTGCTCACCCATGGCCTGCGGGTCCGCCGCCACGAATTCGGCGGCGAGCCTCGCGCCGGCTTCTGCCTGATGGGCGCCTGCCAGGATTGCTGGGTCTGGAGCGACCATGGCGGCCGGCTGCGGGCCTGCACGACGCCGGTCGCCGAAGGCATGACGCTGTTCGCACAACCGCCGGCCCCCAGCCCATGAGCAGCATCGTCATCGTCGGCGCCGGGCCGGCGGGCATCGCCGCTGCCGAGGTGCTGTGCGCCCACGGATACCGGCCCGTGCTGATCGACGAGGCCGAGCGTGCCGGCGGCCAGGGCTATCGCCAGCCGGCACCCGATCTCGCGCTCGACATGCGCCACCTGATGGGCAGCGAAGCGGGGCGCTACAATGCGCTCCACCGCCGTTTCTCCGCCCTGGCCGGGCGGATCGACTATCGGCCGCGCACGCTGGTCTGGGCGGTCGAGGGCGACACGCTCCACCTGCTGCGCGAGGGACGCGCCGAGACGATCGAGGCCGCGCCCCTGCTGCTGGCGACGGGCGCGATGGATCGCATTGCCCCGATGCCGGGCTGGACGCTGCCGGGCGTCTTCACCCTTGGAGGCGCGCAGGTCGCGCTGAAAGACCAGGGCTGCCTGATCGGCCGGCGCGTCGCCTTCCTCGGCTCGTCGCCCCTTCTGCTGCTCGCCGCACGGCAATACCGGCAGATGGGCGGCGAGGTCACGGTCGTCGCCGACACGACGGGGCTCGCCGCCAAGGCGCGTGCGCTGCCGGGGCTTCTCGCCTCCCCGCTCACCCTGCTGCGCGGCCTCGGCTACATGGCCGACACGCTGCGCGCAGGCACGCCACTCCTGCACGGCGTGACGCCGGTCGCCATCGAGGGGGACGGCCATGTCCAGTCCCTGCGGCTGCGCGATGCGGCGGGACGCGAGCGCCGTTTCGCCTGCGACGCGGTGGCGCTCGGCTACGGTCTCAAGCCCGAGACCCAGCTCGCCGATCTGGCGGGAGCCTCCTTCACCTACGACCCCGACTTCCGGCTGTTCCTGCCGAAGACGGATGGGTTCGGGCGGGCGCGCCCCGGCCTCTATCTCGCCGGCGACGGGGCGACGATCGGTGGTGCGGACGCGGCCGAGGCCAGCGGCGCTCTGGCGGCCCACGCCATCCTCTCCGATCTCGGAGCGCCCGCCGACGCAGCCGCGATCCCTCTGGCGCGCCGGGTGGCGCGGCTGCGAAAGTTCCAGCGCGGCCTGGCGCGCGCCTTCGCCTGGCCGGTCGCACAGATCCGCGCTCAAGCCGACTCGACCGTGTTGTGCCGCTGCGAATCGGTGACGATCGGCGCCGTCCGCGCAGCGATGGCGCAGGCGCTCGGCCCGGTCGAGGTCAACCGCGTCAAGGCGATGACGCGATGCGGCATGGGTCGCTGCCAGGGGCGCGTCTGCGGACCGGCCCTGCAGGAAATCGTCGCCGCCGGCACCGCACGGGATGGCGCGGCCGCGGGGCGCCTGCGCGGCCAGGCCCCCGTGAAGCCGATCGCCCTCTCCGCCGCCGGCGAGGCCGCGCCATGAGCAGCGCGAGTGCTGATGTGGCGATCATCGGCGGGGGCCTGATCGGCACCTGGACCGCTTTCTTCCTGGCGCGGCGCGGCCAGCGCGTGGTGCTGCTGGAGAAGGACGTCGTCGGGGCGCAGTCCAGCGGCACGAATTTCGGCAATCTGCGGCTGCAGGGCCGCTTTCCCGGCCAGTACCCGCTCGCGCTGCGCTCCCATGACCTGTGGGAGGATTTCGAGGCGCTGATCGGCGAGGGCTGCGAGTTCGCGCGCACGGGCCATCTCTACTGCGCCTTCGACGCCGAGGAGCAGGCGCGGCTCGAAGCCTATGCCCAGGTGTCGGAACAGCATGGCCTCACGATCGAGCGGCTTGTCCAGCCCGACCTCCACAAGCGCTTTCCCTGGCTGGGCGGACGGGCGGTCGCGGCGACCTTCTCCGCCCGCGACGCCACGGCCAATCCCCGCCTCGCGACACCGGCCGTCGCGCGCGCCGCGCGGCGGCTCGGCGTCGAGATCCGCGAGAACGCCCGGGTGACGGCGGTCGCCCGCCACGGCGCGGGATTTGTCGTGACGACGGCCGATGGCACCGAACTGGGCTGCGGCGCCCTGGTCAATGCGGCCGGCGCCTGGGCGGTGGAGATGGCGGAGTGCTTCGGGGAGACGGCACCGGTCTTCGCGGCAGGCCCGCCGCAATTCGTCACGGAGCCACTGCCCTTCGTGATGGCGCCCTCGCTCCAGACGATCGACGGCTCCGTCATCGCCCGCCAGACCGAGCGCGGGAACGTCATCCTCGCCGGCTATCCGCGCACGGCGGCCGATGCGGTGGCAAACCGCGCGCCGGTGCCCCCGGCCAAGACGCTGGCTGCCATGCGGGCGCTCGCCGGACTCGTGCCGGCATTGGCCCATGCGCATGTCATCCGCGTCTGGTCCGGCATCGAGGGCTATCTGCCCGACATGATCCCGGTGATCGGGAGGAGCGAAACCACGCCAGGCCTCTTCCACGCCTTCGGCTTCTGCGGCCACGGCTTCCAGATCGGCCCCGGCGTCGGCCTGTATCTCAGCGACATGATCGTCGACGGCGCGAAGCCGGCAGCCTTGGAGCCTTTCTCGATCGCGCGATTCCGCACTGCAGCGACCGTCAGCGACAAGTTTCACAAGGAGTTCGACCATCCCGGAATGGGTGCGCAGGCGACATCGCCGCAATCGGGCCAGAGCAAGGCCGCGCAACCGACAATCGACTCGCCCGGCAGGGAATAGTTCTGTCATTCATCCGGCACGGGCGCGCCCATCTTCCATCAGAGCCCTGCGTGAAAGCGACGTGGTTCTCCAGCCGGAAGGGCGACCTCACGCTGGCGCCGACGGCCCCGTGGTGAGTCAATCCGTCAGCGTCATCGCCTGTGCAACGATCTCGAAGAACCACGAGTCGGTGGCACGACGACGTTGGCCGGAATGCCCTGTCGGTCGCCGACGCGGTCGAATGCCTTGAGGCGAACCCGACAGCCAGTTCCGATCGCGCTACACCAGCGACCTCGGTCATTTGTCACCCCTCGACGCAGCCTTGCCCCCTTCACCATTGCCAAGCGCAGGTCGGCCGCTGTTCCAGCTTGGCGTTTGTCCCACTGCGCGTCGGGCACCTCACGGAGCGCATGACGGCATCCGTCGGTTCGTAAAGCCCTGCCCTGGCGATGACCGGCGGTCGCTGAGGCAGGCTGTCAAACCACCGCGCCGACGGGAACTCGCCAGAGCTTGTTGCGTTGACGGTCATCAACCCTGTCAACAAAGGAGATGCAGTTATGGGCGGCATTTTATTGTGGCTTATCGGGATTCCCATTCCGATTATCATTCTACTCTATTTCATCTTTTGACGCCGACCGACCCGCTCACGCAGGCTTTTACTGGACAGAACATCGCCAGCAGCCGCTATCGCCGGCGCAGATGAAGCGCGTGTCGATCTAGCATTTAACCGGAGCGAACGAATTGGGATTCGGGAAAATCGGCACGCCGATGGCTGGATCATCAATCCCGATGCGGATGCATACGCAGTTACCGTCCGGTCTCGGCCGCCTTGCGCGAAGGGCGGCGTTTCCCGAACGGTGTGACCTCAAGGCTGCTCACACACGCGTGCCGCCATCGGCCATGATCACCGAGGCAGTGCAGAAGGACGCCTCGTCGCAGGCCAGCCACAGGATCGGCCAGGCGACCTCGCGCGGATCGGCCCAGCGCCGCATGATGTTGTGATCGACCTTCTCGGTCCGCAGATCCTGCTCGCTCTTGCCCTGGGGCGCGAAGCGACGGACATGAAAGGGCGTCAGCGTCAGGCCGGGGCAGACCGCGTTGACGCGGACTCCGTGCCCCACCTCCTCGAAGGCGAGCGTCTTGGTCATCGAGATGATGCCGGCCTTGGCGACGTCGTACTGCCCCATCCCCCCGCGCGGATTGAAGGCGTGGGTCGAGGAGATGTTGACGATGGCGCCCTTGCCGGAACGGCGCAGCGAAGGCAGCGCTTCACGCGCCAGATAGGCATAGCTCAGCAGGTTGACCGAGAGGATCTTCTGCCAGGTCTCGGCCTTGGCCGCGTCGAGCGGCTCGTAGGAGCGGATGCCGGCATTGTTGACCAGTACGTCGATGCCGCCGAAGGCCTCGAGCGTGCGCGCGACGATCTCGGCCGCCGCACGCTCCTGGCCGACATCGGCTGCAATCGCGACCACCTGCGCGCCTGGCACGGTGTCTTTCACCATGGCCTCGACCTCGGCGAGCACGGCTTCGTCGATGTCGACGAGGGCGAGGCGCGCGCCCTCCTGCGCGAAGAGCTGGGCCGTGGCGGCGCCGATGCCCCCCGCTGCCCCGGTGATGATCGCGGTCTTGCCGCTGAGACGGGCCATGGTCGTGAACCTTTCCAGATGTTGAGATCAGCCGGCGAGCGTCGCGCTCGATTCCAGCGCGCCCCGGCCAGTGGCGACGCGCCAGAGCCAGACGAGGCTGTAGACCGCCATCAGGGCGGCACAGGCCGGAATCGCGCCGTAGAACCAGGCCTTGTCCAGGCGCAGGAACGGCGTCGTCTCGCCCGACATCCGGGTGAAATCCAGTCCGTACACCACCAGCACCAGCGCGAAGCCGAGCATCGCCAGATTGATGGCGATCTCGACCAGCCGTTTGGCGGCGGCCGGCATCAGGTCCTCGAACAGCATGACGCGGTAGAGGACGCCCTCGCGCCACAGCGCCAGCGAGGTCAGCATCACCAGCCAGATGAACAAGAGCTCGACCAGTTCGTCATAGCCGGGAATGGTGAAGAGCGGCAGCAGCCGCAGCACGATCGCGAGCGCGAGCAGCACGAACAGCCCGAGCAGGCAGGCGATCGCGGCAACTTTGCACGTGCCTGCGATGAGCCGGTCGAGGCCTGTCAGAACCCGCATCATCGCGCCACTCCGTAGCCCAGTGCCTGCGGCAGCCACAGCGAGATCGCGGGCACGAAGGTGATGAGCAGCAGCACGCCCATCAGCGCCAGCACATAGGGCCAGATCTCGCGGGTGATCTCGGCGATCGAGATCCTGGCGATGCCGGCCATGACATACAGGCACAACCCGACCGGCGGCGTCACCAGCCCGATCATGATGTTGAGCACCAGGATCACGCCGAAATGCACGGGATCGACGCCGATCTGCGTGATCACCGGCAGCAGCACCGGATAAGCGATGATCATGATGGCGATGCCCTCGATGAACATCCCAAACAGCAGCAGCACGAGATTGATGACGAGCAGGATGACCCAGGGCTCGGAGGACAGCGTCAGCAGCGAGGCCAGCACCGCATTGGGGATCTGCTGCTGGACCAGGACCCAGCCGAAGGGCGCGGCGAGCGCGATGATGAACATGACCTGCGCGGTCTGCCGTGCGCTGTCCCAGATCACCGCCAGCGTGTCCGACCAGGCGAGTTCGCGATAGACGAAGCGCCCCAGCACGAAGGCGTAGCCGGCCGCCACCACGGCGGCTTCGGTCGGCGTGGCGATTCCGGTGAAGATCACGACCAGGATGGCGGGTGGCAGGAGCAGCGCCGGCAGGGCCCGCAGGATGATCCCTCGGACCACCGGCAGCGGCGGCAGCCCCTCGCCGCGCGGCAGGTCCATCCGCTTCGCCACCAGCGCGATGACCGCCATCAGGGAGGCCGCCATCAGCAGGCCGGGCACGATGCCGGCGAGAAACAGCGCGCCGACCGAGACATTGGCCAGGCTGCCATAGATCACGAAGGGGATGCTGGGCGGGATGATCGGGCCGATCGTTGACGACACGGCCGTGATCGTCGCGGCGAAGCGGCTGGTGTAGCCGGCCTTGGTCATGGCCCGATGCTCGATCACGCCCATGCCGGCGGCATCCGCCACCGCAGACCCCGACATGCCCGCGAAGATCACGCTGCCGATGACGTTGACATGCGCAAGCCCGCCGCGAACGCGGCCCATGCAGAGCTGGGCGACCTGGAAGATGCGCTCGGTCGTGCCGCCGACATTCATCAGGTTGCCGGCGAGCACGAAGAAGGGGATCGCCAGCAGCGGGAACGATGTCGTCCCGGCATAGGTGCGCTGGATGAAGATCACCAGCAGGTCGGGGCCGACCGTGGCGACCATGGTGCCGATCGCCACGAGGCCGAGCGCCACCGCGATCGGAACGCCCAGCATGATGACGACGCAGACGCCGATCAGGACGGCGGAAACCAGCATGCCGGCTACGATCCTCGAGCATAGGGCACAAGCGTCGGCGGCTCGCGGCAGTCGGACGCTCTCGCAACGGCTCCCGCCGCCGCCCGGTCGGCGGTGGCGGGAGATTCAGCGCAGGTCAGGCGACGCGGGCAGCGGCAACGAGCTTGGCCCAGGCGTTCCAGGTCTCGTCGCCCAGTGCCTTGCGCAGCTGCGCATAGGCCGGCTCCATCTTGTCGCGGAACGGCGCGACATCGGGCCGCGTCACCGCCACGCCGGATTTCTGCATCTCGGCGAGATTGCGCTCCTCATTGTCGCGCACGCCCTTGCGCGCCGCCGCACCGGCGGTGGCCGCCTCCTCGCTGACGATCTTGCGCTGCGCCTCGTTGAGCTTGTTCGACCAGCTGCGCGGATTGGCGCAGAACATGATCGAGGCGTAGATGTGCCGGGTCAGTGCGATGTGCTTCTGGACCTCGAAGAACTTCGCCGCGAAGGTCGTCCCGACGGGGTTATCCTGGCCATCGACGAGGTTGTTGGCCAGCGCGAGATAGACCTCCTGGAAGGCGATCGTCTGCGTGCTCGCGCCCAGCGCCTCGAAGGCGGCCTTGATGGCGAGTTCGGGCGGCACGCGCAGCTTCAGCCCCTGCACGTCCTGCGGGCCGTTGACCGGGCGGCGGCTGTTGGTCAGGGCGCGGAAACCCCATTCGAAATTGGCGATCCAGGTGAAACCGGCAGCCTTCAGTTGCTCGGCGATGAAATCGCGTCCGGTGACGTCGAGCGTGCGGTGGGCATGCTCGTAGGAATCGAACTGGTAGGGGATGTTGATGACGCCGATCGTCTTCGACAGCGCCTCGATATTGGCCGGGTTGAGCAGCATCATGTCGATGGCCCCCAGCCTCGTCTGCTGCGCCGCCTCGACCGGCGAACCGAGCGCATTATTGGGGAAGATCGTGATCTTGACCTCGCCCTTGGTGCGCTCGGCGATGCGCTTGACCATGGCATCGGCCTCGATATGGACCGGATGGCTCTGATCAGCCGGGTGGGTGAGCTTGAGCTCGACCGCCGCATGGGCTGGCCGGATGAATGGTGCGCCGACGGCGAGGGCCGTGCCCGCACCGAGAACCGCACGCCGCGTGACGTTGCTGGCGATCATGGCTGTTTCCTTCGCTCCCGACCGCGCGGCGCGCGGTCATTCTGGTGCGTGAGGCGGCCTGACGATGGACCACCTCCGCCGGCTTTCTGCGAAGCCTCGAGCGAACTTGCATGCAAGATCAGGCGGCGTCAACCAATGGGTTTATCGTCCGGGCGGTTTTGTGGCGGGTCCTTCTGCTCGCCCGAGAGCGCCGCCACCAGCCCGGAGAGACCATTGCGCACATGCTGGCGCAGCGCCTCGCCAGCCTTGGCCGAATCGCGCGCCGACAGAGCGTCGAGGATGCCCTGGTGCTCTTCGATCGCCGTCTTCCAGCGCGTCGGCCAGAGGTTGGAGGAGTAGCGCGCGCGATCGACCCGCAGTGCCAGCAGGTCCCACACCCAGAGCAGCACGGGATTGGCTGCGATCTCGACGATCTTGCGGTGAAACGCGGTGTTGGCCTCGAAATAGCCCGGCAACTCGTCGCGGGCATGATGCAGCCGCATGCGGTAATGCAGCAAGCCGATCTCGGCGATCGCCTCCTCGCTGATGTTGCGGGCCGCGAGCTCACCAGCCAGCCCCTCGATCGTGGTCACCACGTCGATCAGCGCCGTGACGTGGTCGAGGTCGAGCTCGGCGACCACGGCCGACTGGTTCGGCAGCGCGCGCAACAACCCGTCCTGGATCAGCGTCTTGATGGCCTCCCGCACCGGCGTGCGCGACACTGCGAGCTGTTCGCAGATCTCCCGCTCGTTGAGCTTGGCGCCGGGAGCCAGGACGCCGGTGACGATGAGATTGCGCAGCTGGGTCACCACGCCGCCATGCAGCGCCCCCTTCTTACGACCGCCGTCGAGGGCCTGGGTCCGGGCGATCAGCGTGGCGAGCGGCGTCGGGGTCTGGGAGAGCGTCATGTCGGGGCGATCATCATCGGGAAGAGGTCATGCTGTGGCGCGGGCGTAGCAGCCTTGGGAAAGTCCGGCCGGCTGCTTGACTGCCATGAGTGCTTGCATGCAATTTCCGCCCCCTTCAAGTGACGGCCGCCAGCCCACGCATCACGGGAAACCCAGCCATGAAGATTATCGACCTTTCGATGCCCATCGGGCAACATTTCCGCTGGCCGGTCGAACTCGCGATCAAGGGCGATATCGCTCAGGGCGACCAGTTCCGGGTCTCGCGCCTGTCGGCGACCTGTCACGGCTTCTCGCATGTCGATGCGGCTGCGCACTTCGTCGCCGGCGCGCCGACGATCGAGGCGACGCCGCTGTCCCGCGTGGTCGGCCCCTGCCGCGTGCTCGACCTGAGCGACCGGCCGGCCGACGCCGCCATCGAACCCGACCACCTGGCCGCCGCCGATCCCGGCGGTGCCGAGGGCGAGATCCTGCTGCTGGCGGCTCATTGGTCCGACCGCCGCGATTACAACGACCGCAGCTTCTGGACGCAGGCGCCCTGGCTCAGCCGCGCCTCGGCCGAATGGTTGGCCGCGCGCAAGCCCAGCGCCGTCGCCTTCGACTTTCCGCAGGATTACCCGATCAGGCTTCTTCTCGACGGCAGGGAGGTGCCCAAGACCGAGCATGTCACCCATGACGTGCTGCTCTCGAACGGCGTCACGCTGATCGAATACGTCGTCAACACCAGCCGCCTGACGGCGCCGCGCAACCTATTTTCGGCAGCGCCGCTTCTGATCCCCAATGCCGACGGCGCGCCTGCGCGATTCTACGCGATCGAAGGCCTGACGATCTGACGCCCAGCGTTCGGCCGCCCCCGAGGTTTGCCAGCCATCGCCTCGATCCGCGCATGGCTGGCTCGGAGGCATTCTCTCGGTTCCGCCGTCCCCGGCGCCAGTCCGCTCCCCAACGATCATGTCGCGCAGGGGCCAGCCCCTCGTGCAGTGGCTGAATGAGGCGACAGGCCTCGGCAGCCTCGCTTACGGACTTCGCCGCACCCTCAGCAGGCGTGCCCCCCGTGGCGACCTCGCGCCATCAACGCGGCGGCGCATCGCCGAAGAACATCGTATCCTGCCTGATGCGGGCCGCCAGCAGCGGCGAGGCTTGGTCCACGGCCACATCGCCAAGCCTGATCGCCTCGCCGGCGCGGACCGGCCGCACCAGTGTCGCATCGGCCACGAGATAGAACGGCGCGGGAGCGTCCTCACGGAGCGGGCCGGCCGGTACCATCGCGCCGCCGACATCGGCGATGCTGTGATGGTGGCCGCCCATGCTCAACACGGTGCCGGCCGCCAGATCGGCCTCCGCCACTGCGACGAGATCCTGCCGCGGGCGGTAATCCGTGCCGTAGCCGGAGACCCCGAGACCAGCGGCGTCGAGCAGGGAGGTCGCCGCCTCCAGCCCGAGCAGATGGCGGGGCAGATAGAGCGCGGCCGTATGCCCGCCGGAAGCCACGACATGCCCCTTCTCGGCAAGCAGCGCCCAGCTGGCCGGATCCTCACAGCGCACCGTGACGAAAACCCCGCCGGCGAAGCTCGCCTCGTCGGCGAGGCGCAGATGATGGAAGACGTCGACGCGACGCGTGCCGCCGAGCAGACCGCCCTGCCCGCGCTCGCAGAACAGGTCGGCAAGCTCTGGGATGCGCGCGGGCGGTGCATGGAAGCGGGCGGTGTCCGCACCAAGCCCGGTGGCATTGGCCACGACCGTCATCTCGCAGAGATCGGGCACGGTGCGCAGCGGAAAGGCGGTCCCCAGTATCGCGGCACGGGCGGCGGAGCGCGCGACCGCGTCAGGACCGCCGAGCGACCACTGCGCCGCGAGCGCCGGCAGGGGCCGGGTCACGCCGTTGCAGGTGACGTCGCCCGACGCCGGATCGAAGACGAAATCGTATTCGCTCGATTTGCCTGCGCCGATGACCTCGAACCCGAGCAGCTCAGCCCAGGTCACGAGGCCGATCAGCAGGCTCGGCTGGTCGCCGTCGACGGGGGTGACGACCACGCCCTTCTCCGCCGCCAGACGCGCGAGCCCCGGCCCGACGACCGAATCGGCCTCCTTGGAGACGAGCGCGACATGGCGGCCGGCCTCGATCGCCAACTGCGCGTGACGCGCCGCGGCGACCGGAGCGCCAGTGGCCTCGATCAGGATGTCGAAGGGAAGATCGATCACGGTCGACAGCGACGCGGCCGCCACGCGACGACCCGCATCCCAGGCCGTGCGGGCCTCGGCGGCCGTGGCACAGAGCGCGATGTCGCGACGGGCAACGCCGGCGGCGGCGAAGGCTTCGCCCGCGGCCTCAGCGGTCCTGTCGACGGCGATGCGCCCATTGACGAGCGGGATTCGGGCCGCCTGGGTCAGGAATGAGCGGCCGAAGCTGCCGCTGCCGACGATGCAGGTCTCGATTGGACGCGCGATGCGCGCATAGTGCTGATGGAAATTCACGGACGCCCTCCCTGTCGGACGCGTCTTACGTCAATCTTGCATACAAGAACAGGTCTGACTGAGGCGGATTGCGGTCTGCCGCGCATTTCGCGTTCGGCCACCGGGAGCCCGCCTCGCGGGGGCGCGGGCCGGCGTCGAAGCGCTCTTGCCATGCATCCTAGATCCTATAGGATATAGCATAGACGCGGCGCATGGGTGCCGGTCTTGTCATCTGCTCGGCGGAAGAAGGTTGGTGTCATGTTCGGAGCCCTGCGACTGCCCGATACGATCCTCTTCGGGCAGGGAAAGCGCCGCACATTGGGCGCGGCGGCGGCCCGCCTCGGTCGCCGCGCGCTCGTCTGCACCGATTCCCGCCTGTCGGCGCAGCCCGAATTCGCTGAAGCACTGGAGGATCTGCGCGCCGCCGGTGTCGAGGTCCATGTCTATGATCGCACGATTCCCGATCTGCCGATCGCATGCATCGAAGACTGTGCGAGGGAGGCCGCGCGCTTTTCCCCGGAGCTGGTGATCGGCTTCGGCGGTGGCAGCTGCATCGATCTCGCCAAGCTGGTCACAGTCGTACTCGCCCATGGCGGACCGGTCAGCCGGTACTACGGCGAATTCGCAGTGCCCGGCCCGGTTCTGCCGCTCGTCGCGGTGCCGACCACCGCCGGCACCGGCTCCGAGGTGACGCCGGTTGCGGTCGTCATGGACAGCGGGCGCGGCATGAAGATCGGCGTCGCCAGCCCCCACATCATTCCCCGCCTTGCGATCTGCGACCCCGCGCTGACCATGACCTGCCCGCCGCGCCTCACCGCCTGTTCGGGGGCGGATGCCCTGGCCCATGCCGTCGAGGCCTTCACCAGCAAACCGCGTCCGGCCGATCCGCTGCTCACCGAACAGCAGGTCTTCGTCGGCAAGAACGTGCTCTCCGACCATTTCGCCCGGCTCGCCGTCACCAACGTCTTCCGCTTCCTGGCGCGCGCCTGCCGAGACGGCTCGGACGCCGAAGCACGCGAGGGGCTGATGCTGGCCTCGCTGGCAGCCGGTTGCGCCTTCGGCACGGCGGGCACGGCCGCCGCGCACGCCCTGCAATATCCGGTCGGCAATCTCACCCACACCGCCCATGGCGACGGCGTCGGCGCGCTTCTGCCTTATGTGATGCAGTACAACCGAAGTGCCTGCGCCGCGGATCTCGCGGACCTCGCCGGCGTCATCGGGCTCGGCGAGGCGGGGATGGACGCGGACGAGCGCTCGCAACTCTTCGTCGACGCGGTCGCAGAGCTGTTCGCTTCGGTCGGCGTTCCCCAAACGCTCGCGGAGCTAGGGCTCGCGCCCGGCCATGACGAAGAGATCGCGACCGGTGCGCTCAAGGCCGAGCGCCTGGTCAAGAACAATCCGCGTGCGCTGGATCTCGCCGGGATGCTCGCCATCACCCGGGCCGCCTTCACCGGCGATCGCGCTGCCCTGCTGAACGCCTGACACGACAGGACCCGAAACCATGAACGCCATGACCGAAACCACAGCCGCCGGCCGGGACTATATCGTGCCCGGCTTCACCGGAGAGGGCGGTTTCCCGATCCCGACCGATCATCTGATCGGCGCCGCCTGGACGCAGGGCACCGGCACGGGCCGCATAGCGGTCCGCGATCCCTCGAGCGGCACGGTTCTGACCTCGGTGGCTGATGCGACGGTTGCCGACGGGATCGCGGCTGTCGGTGCCGCGCAAGCAGCGGCCGCCGGCTGGGCCGCGACGCCGCCGCGGCAGCGCTCGATCATCCTGCAGCGCTGCTACCAGTCGATGGTCGATCAGGCCGACTGGCTCGCCCGGCTGATCTCGCTGGAGAACGGCAAGGCACTCGCCGATGCGCGCTCCGAAGTGCTCTACGCAGCGGAGTTCTTCCGCTGGTATGCGGAAGAGGCGGTGCGCATCAATGGCGAGATCGCGATGGCGCCAGCCGGCGGCAACCGCATCCTGGTCCAGTACCAGCCGATCGGCATCGCGCTGCTGATTACTCCCTGGAATTTTCCGGCAGCGATGGCGACGCGCAAGATCGCGCCCGCCCTGGCCGCCGGCTGCACCTGCATCCTCAAGCCCGCCGAGGAAACGCCGCTCACGGCGCTGGCCGTCGGCGAGATCCTGCGGCGTGCCGGCGTGCCGGCGGGCGTCGTCAACATCGTCAACACCTCGGAGCCGGCAGGCCTCTGCAGCGCGATTCTTCATGACAAGCGGGTGCGCAAGCTGTCCTTCACGGGATCGACGGAGGTCGGCCGCATCCTGCTGCGCGAGGCTGCCGACACCATCATCAGCTGCTCGATGGAACTGGGCGGCAACGCGCCCTTCCTCGTGCTCGACGATGCCGATCTCGAGGCGGCCCTGGACGGCGCGATGATCGCCAAGATGCGCAATGCCGGCGAGGCCTGCACGGCGGCGAACCGCTTCTACGTCCAGCGCGGCGTCTATGAGGCCTTCGTCGACAAGCTGGTCGCACGCATGGGCGCCCTGACCGTCGGGCCCGGCACCGATGCCGCGACCCAGTGCGGCGCGATGATCAACCGTGCGGCGATCGACAAGATCGAGGCGCTGGTCGCCGATGCGCTCGGGAAGGGAGCCACGCTCCGGCTGGGCGGCGTCGCCGGGCCGGGACCGGGACTGTTCTATCCGCCCTCGGTGATCGCCGATCTGTCGCGCGATGCCGCGATCCAGCGCGAGGAGATCTTCGGCCCCGTTGCCGCGGTCACGCCGTTCGACGATGTCGAGGATGCCATCCGCATGGCCAACGACACCGAATACGGGCTGTCGGCCTATGTCTATACCGGCGACCTCAAGGCCGGGCTGGGGATCGCCGAGCGGCTCGACTACGGCATGGTCGCGCTCAATCGCGGCCTGGTTTCGGACCCGGCCGCCCCCTTCGGCGGCATGAAGCAGAGCGGACTCGGGCGCGAGGGCGCCCATCACGGCCTGCTCGAATTCACCGAGACCAAATACATCGCGGTGAGTTGGTGAGGATTTGCCGGGATGCGGCGCGCTGGCGCCGCGTCCCGGATGCGGCCGAGATGCGACCGGCCCGGTCGCCGTGTGAACAGGGTTGGAGCGCGAAGGGAAAGCCAATATCCTATAGCATCGTGCCCTCAGGTTCGCATCGATGGTCGCCAAGACACCCGCGTCGCCCGCTTTCTCCCGCCTCGTCACGCTGAGAGAGCAACCGCTTGCCTATCCCAAATCGCTGGTCGAACTCGCCTATGAGCAACTGTTGTCGATGCTCGTGACGATGAAGATCGCGCCCGGCGCCCATATCGGGATCGAAGCGCTTTCGCGCGATCTGCAGATATCGCCGACTCCGATCCGCGAGGCGCTGACGCTGCTCGAAGCCCAGAAACTCGCCTACAAGATTCCCAATGTCGGGTTTCGGGCCGCCGAGCTTTTGACCCGGCCCGAGATCGACGATCTCTTCGAGATGCGATTGCTGATCGAGCCGCAGGCGGCCGCGCTCGCGGCGCGGCGCAGCAACCAGCCGATTTTCGATGCGCTGACGGTGTTGTCCGAGCAGATGGCGCGGGTCGCCGGGGGCGACGAGACCGACTATGCGCAGTTCGCCGAAGGCGATGCGCGGCTGCACCACCTCGTCGCCAGCGCCAGCGGCAACCGCTTCATCGCCCAGACGATCGAGGGGCTGCACGTCCATCTGCACATCTTCCGCTTCCTGTTTCGCACCAACGCCCCCGAACGGGCGCTTCAGGAGCATGCCGCCATTGTGAGCGCCCTGCTGGCGCGCGACCCCGACGCGGCTGAATCGGCGATGCGCACCCATCTCGAAGCGTCGCGCCAGCGCATGGCGACCGCGCTCGATCATCACGACGAAACGCTGCCCGGCCCCGCCGCATCCTCGTCGCGCCGCATTGACACGGGAGACAGCCACCCCTAATCCTATAGGATATACAGAATGTCGCATACAGATGCTGAGCGTCGAAAGATGCCGGTTCAATAAGACCGCGAAAATGCGGATGGCGGTTCCTGCTGGGGCAGGGCGCCGACATTGGGAGGAGTTGATCCGATGGCACTGCCGCTCGCGGGCATTCGCGTGCTCGATATCTCGCAGGTGATGGCGGGGCCCTTCTGCTGCATGCTACTGGCCGATATGGGCGCCGACGTCATCAAGATCGAACCGCCCGGCACCGGCGACTCGACCCGCCTGTCGATGGGGTTCCGGCTGAAGGGCGCCGACAGCCCGGGCTTCCTGGCGCTGAACCGCAACAAGCGCAGCATCACGCTCGATCTCAAGCAGGAGGAGGACCGCGAGGTTCTCTATGGGCTGGTTCAGACGGCCGACGTCCTCGTCGAGAATGCCCGCCCCGGCGTGGCCGCGCGTCTGGGCATGGATTACGAGACCCTGCGCGCCATCAATCCACGCCTGGTCTATGCCAGCATCTCCGGCTTCGGCCAGACCGGTCCCTGGTCGCAGCGCCCCGGTTTCGACCTGATGGCGCAGGCCGTCTCCGGCGTGCTCAGCTCCAACGGATTTCCCGGCATGGAGCCGGCGAAGAACTCAATCCCCGTCGCCGATCTCGGCGCCGGGCTGTTCAGCGCCTATGCGATCCTGAGCGCGATCATCGGCCGCCAGACCTCGAATGTCGGCCAGTTCATCGACGCCTCGCTGTTCGAGGCGGCGCTCGCTCTGTCGGTCTGGGAGACGACCGAACTCTGGGGCACCGGCCGCTCGCCGATCCCGATCGGATCGGCCAACCGCATGTCGGCGCCCTACCAGGCCGTCGAGGCCTCGGATGGCTGGTTCGTCATCGGCGCCGCCAATCAGGGGCTGTGGCTCAAGCTGATCAAGGCGATCGGGCGCGAGGAACTGCAACTGGAAGAGCGCTTCGCGACCAACGCCAACCGCATCATCAACCGCATCGCGCTGATCGAGGCGATGGCGCCGACCTTCCGCAGCCGCACCCAGCAGGAGTGGATCGACGCGCTGATCGAGGCCGGCGTGCCGACCGCGCCGATTCTCGACTATGCGCAGGCCGTGGAAAGCGAACAGGCCGTGGCGCGCGAGATGGTCAAGACCATCCCCCATCCGGTCGAGGGCGAGTTCAAGGCCCTTGGCTTCCCGGTCAAGCTCAGCGGGACGCCTCAGGAAATCCGCCTGCCCCCACCTCTGCTCAACCAGCATGGCGACGAAATCCGCGAGGAGTTGCTTCGCAAGGGGCTGATCAAGCAGGCTCGCAAGGCCGAGGCTGCGCAATGACCGGTCCGCGCATCGTTTTCGAAACGGCCGATGGCGTCGCCCATATCCGCTTCGACAATCCCCAGGCCTTCAACGCCCTGACCAAGCAGATGTGGCTCGACCTGCGCGATAGCGCGCTGGCCATTGCCGCCGATCCCGCCATCCGCGTCGCTGTGTTCCGCGGCACGGGCGGCAAGGCCTTCGTCTCCGGCACCGACATCTCCGGCTTCGCCACGTTTACCAGCGGCGCCGACGGCGTCGCCTATGAGCGCGAAATCGACGATTGCATGCGGGCGCTGGACGCCATTCCGGTCACGACCATTGCCGCTGTCGATGGTTGGGCGGTCGGCGGTGGCCTGAACATCGCAGCGGCCTGCGACTTCCGTATCGCCACGCCGGATGCCCGCTTCGGCTCGCCGATCGGCCGGACCTTGGGCAACTGCCTGTCGGCGCTGAGCCTCGCGCGCATCGGCGGCGCGATCGGCGTGGCGATGGCGCGGCGCATGGTGCTGCTCGGAGAGATCGTCACGGCACCGGAACTGCTCGCCGGCGGGTTCCTGCTGCGCGTGGTCGAGCGCGAGGCCATGGACGCCGAGATCGCGGCCTTGTGTCGTCGCGCCGCCGAGAACGCGCCGCTGACCACCCGCACCACCAAGGAGACGCTGCGGCGCATGACGCTGGACGCCCTCCCGGATGTCGATGCGCTGATCGACAGGGTCTACGGCAGCGACGATTTCCGCCGCGGCGTCCAGGAGTTCCTGGCCAAGACCAAGGCGCTGCCGACCTGGACCGGGCGCTGAGCGTCACGGCGCGCCGACCGAAGCCGACCTCTGACATGAACCACCGAGCCCTCGGGCCCCGCAATCTGCTGACATCTCAAATCTGGCATGCAAGATTGTCGACCCAAGACCAGCCGGGCCAAAAGGAGCCAAATCGATGACTGAGACCAGCATCGGGCGAGAGTCCTGGCATGCAACCTGCGCGCATTGCCATAGTGGGAGGGCGCCCGCATGAGCGCCTCTACCACCCTGCCCCGCATCGGGTTCATCGGCATCGGCATCATGGGCGAAGCCATGGTGCGACGGCTGCTGGACCTCGGTTACCGCGTCACCGTCTGGAATCTCGAGCCGGAGCGGCTCAGCACCGTCGTGCCGCATGGCGCGGTGGCGGCAGCGAGCCCGATCGACGTCGCGGCGGCGAGCGACATCGTCATGCTCTGCGTCCTGCACATGGCCGCGGTCGAACGCTGCATCCTGGCCGAGGACGGCGTCGCGGCCGCCGGGCGCGGCCCGACCATGGTCATCGACTTCTCGACCGCCGATCCCGAGGGAACCCGGCAGGTCGCTGCCAAGCTGGCTGGCCTGACCGGCGCCGGCTGGATCGACGCTCCGGTGTCTGGGGGCCCGCAACTCGCGCGCACCGGGGGCATGACCGTGATGGCGGGCGGGTCGGAGGCCGATTTCGCGAAGGCCAAGCCGATCCTCGACCAGATGGCCGGCAACGTCACGCTGATGGGGCCGGTCGGCGCCGGTCAGACCACCAAGATCATCAACCAGGCCATCGTCGGCACCGGCTATGTCGTGATGGCCGAGGCGCTGATGCTGGCCGAGGCCGCAGGGATCGATGCCGCGCGTCTGCCGCAATGCCTGGCCGGCGGCCATGCGGATTCGAGCCTGCTGCAGCGGCTCTATCCGCAAATGCAAGCCCGCGCCTTCGAGCCCCCTTCGAGCTATGCCCGGCAGCTGCTCAAGGATCTCAAGGCGGTCTCCGCCTTCTCGCGCGATCTCGGGCTCGATCTCAAGGTCATCGAGCAGGGCGTACAGCGCTACAAGGACTATGTCGCGCTCGGCCACGAGATGACGGATTCGGCGGCGGTGGTGAAGCTCTACGAGCATGACGCGGTCCAGCGCGCAGCAGGCAAATCATGAACGGCACGGCGAGGATGACCCAGCCTACTCGGCCCCGCGCCGTCATCGACGCGCATCATCACGTCTGGGACCTCGCCAACGATCTGCCCTGGCTGAAGCACGAGCGCATTCCGTTTCGCTACGGAGACTATTCCGCGATCTGCCGGGACTACATGCCGGTGGATTACCGGGCCGATATCGCCGGCTGGCCAGTGGTCGGATCGGTCTATGTCGAAGCGGAATGGGCCCGCGACAAGGCGGCCGACGAAAGCCGGTGGGTCGCGGCGGTGTCGAAGGCGGAGGGGCTGCCCTCGGTCGTCGTCGCCTGGTGCGATCTTGCGGCGCCCGATGCCGGCACGCTGCTTACCTCCCATGCCTCCGTGTCGATCGTGAGGGGGATCCGGCACAAGCCCGCGGCAGCCTCCGGGCCGACCGAGGCGAAGCGTGGCGCCGCCGGCTCCATGGACGATCCGGCCTGGCGCCAGGGCTATGCTATGCTCGAGCGTCACGGCCTGTCCTTCGACCTGCAGACGCCCTGGTGGCATCTCGATGCGGCCGCCGATCTGGCGAAGGATTTCCCCGCGACGCAGATCATCATCAACCACACCGGTTTGCCCGCCGATCGCTCGCCCGAAGCGCTCGCCGCCTGGCGACACGCCCTGGAACGCGCGGCGGCGCAGCCCAATGTTGCGCTCAAGATCTCCGGCCTCGGCCTGCCGGGCCGACCCTGGACGGTCGCGACCAATGGCCCGGTCATCCGCGATGCGCTCGCCATCTTCGGCCTGGACCGGACGATGTTTGCCAGCAACTTCCCGGTCGACAGTCTGGTCGGCGATTTCGATACGATCTTCTCGGGCTTTCTCGCCGCGACGGCGAGCTTGCCTGGAAGCGACCGCGACCGGCTGTTTCACGACAATGCCCGGCGCATCTACCGGCTGTGAGCCGCCGAACCAACAAAGCTCATCATAAAAAACCGAGGAGGAACCGATGACCAGGATCAACAAGAGGCAGACGCTCAAAAGCATGGTCGCAGCGCTGGCGCTCGCGGCAGGTTTCGCCGCCCCCGCGGCAGCCCAGGTGACGCTTCGCTACGCCCATGTCGGCTCGGAGGGCGACATCCAGTACTGGTACGCCGAGGAGTTCGCCAAGCGGGTTCAGGCGCGCACGGAAGGTCGCGTCAAGGTTCAGGTCTTCCCGAACTCGCAGCTCGGTGGCGCGCAGGAGACGGTCGACGGCGTCCGCAGCGGCGCGATCTCGCTCGCCCACCACGAATTCGCATCGCTGTCACGGCTGATGCCGGAGATGGCGGCCTTCGCGGCGCCCTTCATCTATCGCGACGGCACGCATGCGATGAAGGCCACCGACCCGGCCAATTCCGAGATCATGAAGGAGATGTCGGAGAAGCTGGTCAAGCAGGCCAATATCCGCATCGTCGGCCGGCTCTACCGCGGAGCCCGCCAGATGACGGCGAAGATGGCGGTCTATTCCCCCGCCGATCTCAAGGACAAGCGCTTCCGCGGCGTCCCGCTGCAGCTCTGGACGACGATGATCAAGGGCATGGGCGCGGTGCCGACGCCGGTCGAGGTCGCCGAACTGCCGACCGCCCTGATGACCGGCATGGTGATCGGCCAGGAAAACCCGCTCACCATGATCAACGCCAACAAGCTCTACGAGGTGCAGAGCCATGTGATGCTGACCGGGCACATGCAGAACGTGCTGCCGGTCTTCATCAACGAGCGCAGCTGGCAGTCGATCCCGGAGAAGGACCGCGCCGTCGTGGCCGCCGTCGCGGCCGAGGTCGGCGAGGAGACGCTCAAGCTCGGGCTCGAGGCCGAGGTCAAGCTGATCGACGAACTCAAGAAGAAGGGCATGACCTTCATCACCGAGAAGGACGGACTCAAGGTCGAGGAGTTCCGCAAATCGGTGAGCGCGCAGGTCAACACCGACTTCCCGACCTGGGCCCCCATCATCGCGCGCACCAGCGCCATGAAGTGAAGCCGAAAGCCGGGGCGCCACGCCCCGGCTTTTGCCGTCCTGCGTCGGCCCAGGTCCGGCCGAGGCCTCTGCCCGCTCCTCGATTCCGCAAAGAGATGCCCTCTTGCCAAGCTCTGCCACCGCCCCCGATGGCCCTCTCTCCGTGACGAGTGTCGACAGCCGGACCTATCGCATCGACCGCGCCGTCGAGCCGGTGCGGTGGCTGTTCCGCTGGGGCAGCCTGGCGATGCTGATCGCCATGGTGTCGCTGCCCTTCATCCAGGTGGTGTCGCGCGAAATCTTCTCCACGCCGATCATCGGGGTGGAGGAACTGGCGCGCTTCATGCTGATCTGCGCGGTGTTCCTGGCCCTGCCCTATGTCATCTCGGCCGGCGCCAATATCCGGATGGAGGAAATCGTCTCGATGCTGCCGCGCAGCGTCGTCCATATGGCAAAGATCCTCGGCGCGATCGCGGCCACCGCGACCTTCGCGGCGATCACGATCGCGAGCTTCGTCGCCATCGGCGGCAATCTCGACAATTCGACCCCGACGCTGGGCATTCCCTACTGGATCTTTCTGGGGGCGGCCTGCGTCAGCTTTGCGATGAGCACGCTCGAATGCGCCATCCAGACCGCCAAGGCGATCCAGGGACGGCCGCTCTATGTCAGCTTCCCGCAGGAGCATGAGCCCGAAGACGAGCTCGATCTGCCCGACGAGATGAAGCACTGAAGGGCGGATCATCATGGCGATCACCATCATCCTGGCCTTCGTGGCGCTGTTCATCTTCGGGTTTCCGGTCGTCATCGCGATCGCGGTCCCCGCCCTGCTCTATGTCCTGCTGTCGGGATTCCCGCTGGAACTGGTCGCGCAGCGAATGACCTATGCGCTGGATTCCTTCCCGCTGGTGGCCGTTCCGGTCTTCATCTTCGTCGGCAGCCTGATGAATCAGGCGGGCATCACCAGTCATATCTACCGCTTCGCCCATACGCTGGGGGGCCGCGTGCCGGGCGGGCTGGCGCAGGTCAACGTCATAGGCTCGCTGGTGTTCTCGGGCACGTCGGGCGCTGCGCTCGCCGATATCGGCGGCCTCGGCCGCATCGAGATCCGTGCCATGGTCAGGGCCGGCTTCACCCGCGCCTATTCGGCCGCCATCACCGGAGCGTCGGCGGTCGTCGGGCCGATCTTTCCGCCCTCGATCCCGCTGATCATCTACGGCTCGGTGACCAGCGTCTCGATCGTGCAGCTGCTGATCGCCGGCATTGTGCCGGCGCTGCTCTATGTCGCCATGCTGATGGCGACCGTGGCCTGGCTCGCCAAGCGCCATAACCATCCGCGCTCGAAGCGCTGGCCGACTGTCCGCGAACTCTGGACGACCTTCTGGCCGGCCGCGCCGGCGCTGATGACGCCGCTTCTCCTCGTCGGCGGCATGCTCGGCGGCTATTTCACGCCGACGGAGGCCGCCTCGATCACGGTCGCCTACATCCTCCTGATCGCGGTGTTCTTCTATGGCGGGCTGACCTGGCCGAGGCTGCGCTTTGCGCTGTTCGACACGGTGAAGACGACATCGGCCGTGCTGATCATCGTCTCGGCCGCCGCCCTGTTCGGCTGGATCCTGACCATCGAGCAATTGCCGCAGAGCTTCACCCGCAGCCTGCTTTCGATCTCGACCGACCCGATCGTGCTGCTGCTCATCGTCAACGTGCTGCTGATCATCGTCGGCATGTTCCTCGACAGCACGACGGCGACGCTTCTGGTGGCGCCGCTGGTCTCGGCACCGCTGGTGATGGCCGGCGTCGACCCCGTGCATCTGGGCATCATCTTCGTCTTCAACCTGATGATCGGGCTTTTGACGCCGCCGCTGGGGCTGGCGCTGTTCCTGTTGTCGGACGTCGCCAAGACCTCGATGCCCGCCGTGCTGAAGGCGGTGATGCCGTTCTACATCCCGCTCTTCGGCGCCCTGGCGATCATCACCTTCTGGCCCGACCTGACGCTGTGGCTGCCGCGCATGCTGCGCTGATCTAAAGCTCGAGAGCAGCGACGAAATCCTCGTCCACCAGACGTCGCTCGCCTTGGACAGGTCGCAGCCGGTCCGGGGCTCCATGCTGCAACAGAACCGCATTCCAGAAACCAGCATTCCCAGTTCTTGCGAAATCGGGGATGCCGATCCGTTTTAACCTTCATCCAGCGCCGTAGCGCCTGCCGCGCTCAAGCCTTCCGCGTCTCTCAACGCGTCCAGTCCGGCCCATAGGCTCGGTACACGCCCTCCGGAGTGGCATAGCCCCGTCTGAGATCGTCCGTGATCCTGCTGGCCGGCCGCGCTTGCGGGTTGCCGAAGCCCGCGCCGCCGGCCTCGCGCAGCGTCAGGCGGTCGCCCGGCGCGAGCTCATGCCGCCCTTGCGGCGAGATCGTCACGCCATTGACCAGATGCTCGCGGCAGGCGCCCGGCTGCCCGCCGGCGAAGCCCTGCGCCGGAAACTGGGTGCGGTTGGCCATGGAGAAGACGCTGACCGGATAGCCGCTGTCGTTGCGCAGCACGATTTCCTGGCCGGGGCCGCCGCGATAGGCGCCTGCCCCGCCCGAATCCGGCCGCAAGCTCTTGCGCTCGACGACGAGTCCGCTCTCGGGCTCGAACAGCTCCGCCGACATGCCGCCCATGTTCGACGAGCCCGGCGTCGTCGGCTGGCCGTCGAGATCGCTCAATGCGCCGAAGCCGCCCGCCGCGCAGAAGGTCGTGCTCATGCCCGAGCCGTCCGGCCGGCGGCACTGCAGGGTGATGAAGTCGATCAGCCCGCTGCCCGCCATCACCCGGTCCGGTACGACCTCGGCCAGCGCACCAAAAATCAGCGGGGGGATGAAGTGGCCGATCACATGCCGCCCGGCCGACGGAGCCGGCGGCACGGCATTGAGCAGGCAGCCCACGGGCGCGCTGATCGAGATCGGCACGGTGGCGCCGTCATTGTTGGGAAGCCTGGGCGCGGTGATGCATTTCAGCGTGTAGAGCGCCATCGAGCGCGTATAGGACAGCGGCACATTGATGCCGGCCCCGACGCAGGGACCCGTTCCGGCGAAGTCGATCGCCGCCTCGCTGCCGCGCTTGTCGATCCGGCAGACGAGCCGCCGGATGTCGTCGAAGGCCTCGACCTCGACTTCGTTGCGATAAACGCCATCGGGAATAGCGACCAGCGCGGATCGGACGGCGGCCTCGGTCTGGTCGATGATCGAAACGGCGAGCGCGTCGACGTCGGCGAGCCCCGCTTCGGACAGGAACTCGCCGAGCTGCCGGTCGACGACTTCGAGGCAGCTCACGCTCGCCATGATGTCGCCCAGCACCTGCTCGGGCACCCGGACATTCAGCTTGATCAGCTCGATCAGCGTCTCGTCGCGCTGGCCCGCCGCGAAGAGCTTCCAGATCGGCAGCCGCAGACCCTCATGGTAGATTTCGGTCGCGGCGGCGGAGAAGCCCATGCCGCCGATATCGGGCAGATGCGTGATGCTCATGGCATAGGCGACGATGCGCCCACCCCTGAAGATCGGCTTCATCAGGGCGAGGTCGAACATATGGCCCGTGCCGATGACGGGGTCGTTGGACGCGACGACATCCCCCGGCGCCAGCGTCTGCGGCGGAAACCGCTTGAGCATATGCGCCATGGTCACGGGCGCCGTGCCGATGAAGACGGGGATGCACTTGCGGCTCTGCGCGATCAGCCGGCCGCGCGTGTCGAAGATCATCACCGAAAGGTCGAAGCCCTCGCGCACCAGCATCGAGAAGGAGGTGCGGATCAGGGCCGCCGCGCCTTCGTCGGTGATCGAGATCAGCCTGTCCCAGGCGATGGCGAGGTCGATCGGATCGAGGATTCGGCGGGAGCTGCTGAGATCCGTCGTCATGGGGTCGCGATCTCCGCAACGAGGCTCAAATCGCCATGCACCGTAGCTCGGTCACCAGCGTCGAGCAGGATCGTCGATTCCGGTTCCTCGATCAGCGCCGGCCCGTCCACGACCAGGCCCGGCCGCAGCCGCGAGCGCGCCAGGACGGGGCATTCGACAAGGCCGCCCGCTGCGGGGAAATACGCCTGACGATGGCCTGTGATCGCCTCGCCGCCGTCGTTTTCGTCCTCCGGGCTGGTCGAGAAACTCTGGGGAGCCGAAGCGCTCGCCTCGACTTTGCACCCGACGATCTCGATCGGCTCATCGAGACTGGTGTGGAAGATCTCGCGGTAGCGCTCGATAAAGCCCGTCCGCAGCGCCTCGCAGAGGTTCTCGCAGGCCTCCGGAAGCTCGACCTCGATGTCGTAGTGCTGGCCGCGATAGCGCATGTCGAAGCGGCGATGCCAGTGCGTGGCAGCGCCGGAGCCCAGTGGCGCGGCGGCCTCGGCATCGAGTTCCGCGAGAAGCGCCTTGAGCTCCCTCTCCTCGACCGCGTCGAGCCCGCGCCGGAAAGCCCGCACCGTCTCGAAGGATTGCGCGCCCGACAGCATCCCGAAAGCCGACATGACGCCGGCTCCCCGCGGAAAGATCACGCGCGGCACCCGCAGCTTGCGCGCGATCCGCGCCGCATGCAGCGGCCCGCCGCCGCCGAAGGCCACCATGGCACAGCCGCGATAGTCGAAGCCGCGTTCGGTCGCATGCATGCGGAAGGCCCGCGCGATGTCCTCATTGGCCATGTCATGCGCCCCCCAGGCGGCGCGCAACGCGTCGACGCCCAGCGGCAGGCCGATCTGCTCGCGATAGGCGGCGCCTGCGGCGTCGAGATCCAGCGTCATGGTTCCGCCGAGGAAGCTGTCGGGATGGAGGTAGCCGAGCAGGAGATTGGCATCGGTCAACGTCGCGGTCTTACCGCCACGGCCATAAGACACAGGCCCGGGTTCGGCGCCGGCGCTGCGAGGCCCGACCCTGAGCCGGCCGAGCGCATCGGGCGCGACGAGGCTGCCGCCCCCGGTCCCGATCTCGGTCATGTCGAGGACGGGGATCTGCAGCGGGAGGCCACTGCCGCTGCGATACTCGTAGGCATGCGCCGCCTCGAAGGAATAGGCGCGGAAGGGCCTGCCCTTGCGGATCAGCGCGCCCTTGGCGGTCGTGCCGCCGAGATCGAAGGAGAGCAGGTCGCCTCCCACAACCGCCGTTCCAATCCGGGCCGCGACGAGCACGCCTGCGGCGGGGCCCGATTCCAGCAGCTTCACCGGATAGCGCCGGGCCATGTCGAGGCTCATCAGACCGCCACTCGAGGCCATGATCCAGAGCCGCCCGCGGAAGCCGGCCTCGGCCAGGCCCGTCTCCAGCCGGGAGAGATAGCGGTCGACCAGCGGCTGCGAATAGGCATTGGCGCAGGTCGTGGTCCAGCGCTCGAATTCGCGCGGATAGGGGAAGACATCGGCCGAATGGGAGATGTGCAGCGCCGGATAGAGCGCCCCTGCAATCTCGCGGGCGCGGCGTTCGTGACGGTCGTCGACATGCGCGTGGAGGAAACAGATCGCCAGCGCCTCGATCCGCTCCTCCTCGACCAGCCGGCGCGTCTGCGCAGTGACGGCTTCCTCGTCCAGCGGCACGAGCACGGAGCCGTCATGTTTCACCCGCTCGGGGATTTCGGCCCGCAACCCTCGCTCGACGATCGGTTCTGCGTAACGCAGCCGCAGATCGAACAGGTCGTAGCGTTGCTCGCGGCCGATATCGAAGAGGTCGCGGAAGCCTTGCGTGACGAGCATGCCGGTGCGGTCGCCGCGACGCTCGATCAGGGCATTGGTGACCAGCGTCGTGCCGTGGACGATCTCGACGAGGTCGGACAGGGAGCAGCCGACGGCCTGGCAGATCGCGAGCGTGCCTTCGAGCACGGCGTGCGAGGGATCGCGCGGCGTCGTCAGCTGCTTGTGGACGCCGACCCGCGAGCCCGCCGAATCCACCAGGGCGAAATCGGTGAAGGTGCCGCCGATGTCGATGCCGAGACGCAGGCCGCCGCGCGGGGCGACATCGAGGCCATCATGCATGTGGGGCAGCCAGCGCTGTCCGCGCCAGGCGCAGGAACCCGATGTCGTGGCGGGTCGTGCCGTCTCCGCTGGCGAGATCGGCGACGATTTCCCCGATCACGCTGCAGAACTTGTAGCCATGCCCCGAGCAGGGCGAAACGAGCACGACCTGTTCATGGTCGGGGTGGCGGTCGAGAATGAAATGCTCGTCGGGGGTGTTGGTGAACATGCAGCTCCGCAGCGCCATGGTCGGGCCGCTGCCGTCCGGGAAATAGCGCTGGCTGAAATCCCGCAGGAGGCGCTCGTCCTCCGCGTCCGGCTCGCGCCTGACATCGTCGGCACGGCTGGTTTCGCCGCGGTGGTGATAGCGGCCGAACTTGAAGCCCGGCACCTCGTAGATCGGAAAGCCGTAATAGCGGCCCTCATCGACCTGCAAATTGAAGACCGGGAAGCGATCGAGCGCGAACAGCTCCGGCTTCGCGGGCTGAAGCCAGGCCAGAACCTGGCGCTCGGGCACCGCGACCGCCCGGAGCGAGGGTTCGAGGTCGCCGATCCAGGCGCCGGCGGTCAGCACCAGCCGCGCGGCCTCGTAGCGGCCCCGGTCGGTCGTCACGACGACGCCATCGCCGTTGGGTTTCGCCTCCCAGCCGAGCACGGCCTCGCGGGCATGGATCTCCGCACCATGCGCCTGGGCGGCGCGAACATGCGCCACGATCGCCCGCTCGCTGGCGATCAGCCCGCCGCGCTCCTGGAACACCGCGCGATGCGACGACGGCAGACGATAGCCGGGGTAACGCGCATTGACCTGATCGCCCGTCAGAACCTCATGCGGCAGATCGTGCAGACGGGCCGAATTCAGAGCCCCCTGAAACAGCGCGTCATCCTCCGGGCTGGCGTCGATCGAGCCGGTGATGACCAGCAGCTCCTCGCCGGTCGCCGCTTCGATCTCGCCCCAGAGCTCATAGGCCCGCCTTAGCAGCGGGACATAGGCCGGGTCCTCGTAATAGGGCATGCGGATGATCCGGCTGATGCCGTGCGACGAGCCCATGCTGTGGGGGATGTCGAAGCGTTCGAGACCGAGCACTTTCACGCCCCGCCGGGCGAGATGCCAGGCGGCCGCGCTTCCCATGCCGCCGATCCCGACGACGATCACGTCATAGGCCATTCTCGACACGTCCCCCCGACACCTGCCATGCCATGGCTTGTGATTCCGACACCCTGCCGGTCCTCCAGTCTACGCAATAACGCGGCCAAGGCATCACGAGCCAGTGCTGCGGATCGGCTTGTACAGTGCGCGACGAGGAGCGCGACCAGACGCCTGCGCGAGCGAGCTCGAACGGGGTCAAGCATGGCTGCGGTCAGAATCGGCCGGGTCGGAACGGCTGCGCGTCGATGAACCTCGTTCCAGTGGCGACGACATCGGCGACGAGGCGTCCGGTCACGGCGCCCAGCGTGAAACCGTGATGAGCTTGACCTGAAGCGAACCAGAGTTCGTCATGACGGGTGCTGCGCCAGCGGATGATCGAGGCCATGACCATCCGCCGGTTTGGCGAGCACACGCAGCGCGACCATGTCCGGCAGGTCCGTGAGGTCACGGCCTTCTTCGGCTTGCCGCCGGACCGGGCCGAGCCTGAGGATCTGCGGCGCTACCGCCTTCATATGGCTTCGCTGGGGGCGAGCTATTCCCGAATGAACCAGGTCTGCACGGCCCTGCGGTTAGTCTTCCGTGTCACGTTGAGCCGGACCGGCTTGCGTGACCGCATGGCGCGGATCCCGACACCGGATCGCCTGCCGGTGGTTCTGGACACGCAGGAGATGGCGCTGCTGCTGGCCCATGCACAGAGCCTGAAGGATCGCGCCGCGCTGAGCATCGCCTATGGCTGCGGCCTGCGGGTCTCGGAGATCGCCAACCTCAAGGTCGCCGACATCGACGGTGCGCGCATGCTGATCCGCGTCGAGCAGGACATTCCAGGGCAGAGCGTTGGGCTTGCTGAGCGGAGGATGGGTGCCTTCCGCTTTGAGTTCGGGATCGCCAATCCCAGCTTGACCCACCTCCCGAGCCACGATCCGGACGCGGGCACTCGCCGGCAGACCCGCAACGTTTTTTGGAACGATCTTCGCTCCCCGCGCATTTCACCTGAAATGACGGGGGGACTCACGATGGACAGCCGGGGCCATAAGCGACGGGATGTACTGTTCGGGCTGCTGGTTACCGGCGCTGGCCTTGGCGCTCTGCCGCTGTCGGCACGTACGATTTCCGGAACGATACCCTGGACCGCCGGCTGGACCGCGACGCCCTATCGCTTCGATGGGGCGCGGTTCTTCACCGCCGCCGAGCGCCGCTGCATCGAGGCCATGGTTGAGCGGCTTATCCCCAGCGATGAGCGCGGCCCGGGCGCGCGTGACGCCAACGTCATCGGTTTCATCGACAATCAACTGGCCGGCTTCTACGGGCGCGGCGAGCGCTGGTACATGGCGGGGCCCTTCGGCGAGGGCACGACGGAGCAAGGCTATCAGTATCACCAGCCGCCGGCGGGGCTGTACCGGGCTGGCATCGCCGCGCTCGATCGAGTCTGCGCCGCCGAGTTCGGCGGTCGGAGCTTCGCCGATCTGAGCGCCGGCCAGCAGGACGCGGTGCTGGCGCGGCTCGAGAAGGGCGATCTCGCTTTCGGCGACGTGCCGGCCCGGGCCTTCTTCGCCCTGGTGCTGGAGAACGCCATCGAGGGGTTCTTCTGCGATCCGGTTTATGGCGGCAACCGCGACATGGTCGGCTGGCGGCTCGTGGGCTTCCCCGGGGCTCGCTACGACTATCGCGACTTCCTGAACCATGACGGGGCGCCGATCGCGCTCGAACCGGTAGGCCTCATGGGCGGCCCTGCCTGGAGCCCGCGCTGACACGGACAAGGTCGGCCCATCGAAGGAGAGAGCGCCATGAAGAAGCTGCCTGCAGTCGACGTGGTCCTGGTCGGATTCGGCTGGACCGGGGCCATCATGGCGCAGGAACTGACGGAGGCGGGGCTCCAGGTCCTGGCGATCGAGCGTGGTGACTGGCGCGACACGCCGACCCATTTTCCGACGACGACGGCGCCCGACGAACTGCGCTGGTATTGGCGCAAGGAGATGTTCCAGAACAACTCCCGCGAGACGCTGACTTTCCGCAACAATCGAGGACAGACGGCGCTGCCCATGCGCCGCTGGGGCTCGTTCCTGCCCGGGGAGGGCGTCGGCGGCGGAGGCGTCCATTGGAACGGCCAGACCTGGCGCTTCCTGCCCAGCGACTTCGTTGCCGCCTCGCACAACACCGAGCGCTACGGATCGCTGCCCGAGGGTATGACGGTGCAGGATTACGGCGTCACCTATGACGAGCTGGAGCCGCATTTCGACCGGTTCGAGAAACTCTGCGGCATCGGTGGCAAGGCCGGCAATCTGGGCGGGACCATCGTCGCGGGCGGCAATCCGTTCGAGGGGCCTCGCAGCGCCGAATATCCGAACCCGCCGATGCATATGACGTTTTCGCAGAACCAGTTCGCCCGCTCGGCGCGCGAACTCGGGTTGAACCCGTTCCCCGGTCCTTCGGCGAACATGTCCCGCGCCTACACGAATCCGCTCGGGGTCCAGCTCGCTCCTTGCAGCTATTGCGGCTTCTGCGAGAAATATGGCTGCGGCAACTACTCGAAGGCCAGCGCGCAGACCACGATCCTGCCGGTCCTGATGCGCAAGCCGAACTTCACGCTCAAGGTCCAAAACGAGGTGCTGTCGATCCAGAAGGACAGCACCGGACGGCGCGCCACGGGCGTGATCCATGTCGATATCGACGGGAACGAATACGAGCAGCCGGCGGATCTGGTCATCCTGTGCGCCTATCAGCTCAGCAACACGCGGCTGATGATGCTCTCAGGCATCGGCGAAATCTACAATCCTGCGACGGGCGAAGGCTTGGTGGGGAAGAACTACTGCTACCAGGTCATGACCTCCGCCCAGGTCTTCTACGACGACAAATACACCAATGGTTTCGTCGGGGCCGGCGCGCTGGGGATGTGCGTCGACGAGTATAACGGCGATAATTTCGACCATTCCGGCCTCGGTTTCATCGGCGGCGGCTACCTCGCCAACTGGACCACCAACGCCCGGCCGATCGAGACCCACCGCACGCCCGAGGGCACGCCCAATTGGGGCTCGGCCTGGAAAAAGGCGGTCGCGGATAATTTCCTGAAATCGACGAGCGTCGGCGCGCATGGGGCGTCGATGGCCTATGCGACGAACGCGCTCGATCTCGATCCGACCTACAAGGACGTCTATGGGCGCCCGCTGATGCGCATGACCTATGACTTCACGCCCAATGATCGCGCCATGGCAGCCTTTATGACCGAGCGGGTCACCGCCATCGCCAAGGGCATGGGCGGCCGCGAGATCAAGATCGAGGACCGTTCCGGTCCCTATGATTCCATGCCCTACCAGACCACGCACAACACGGGCGGCACGATCATGGGCACGACGCCGGCCAACAGCGTGGTCAACCGCTATCTGCAGAGTTGGGACGTTCCGAACCTGTTCGTGATGGGCGCGGGCGTCTTCCCGCAGAACGCCGGCTACAATCCGACGGGAACGGTCGCCGCGCTGGCCTATTGGGCCGCCGACGCGATCCGCACCCAGTATCTGCGCGCTCCCGGTCCGCTGGTGCAATCATGAGGTCGCTGATCGTCCTCGCCGGGGTCCTCACCATCTGGGCACAGCCGGGCGCGGCCCAGCAGAACTCCCATGCCCAGGTCGAACGCGGCCGCTACATCACCGCGACTGCAAACTGCCAAAGCTGCCACACGGAGGCGGGGGGAGAAGCCTTCGCCGGAGGGCGTGCGATGGAGACGCCGTTCGGCACGATCCATACGCCCAACATCACCTTCGACGAGGCCACCGGGATCGGCCGCTGGTCGAAGGACGATTTCCACCGCGCCCTGCATCACGGCCGCTCGCGGGACGGCTCGCGGCTCTACCCGGCCTTTCCCTATCCGCACTTCACCAAGATGCCGCGCGCGGATGTCGATGCGGTCTATGACTATCTGGCGTCGCGCCCGCGCGTCAGCAAAGAGCGCAAGGAGCATGAACTGCCGTTTCCGCTGAGCTGGCGGCGGATGGTCGGGATCTGGAACATGATGTTCTTCGAGCCCGGCGAATTTCGCGCGGATCCGGCGCGCTCGCCCGAATGGAACCGCGGCGCTTATCTGGTCGAGGGGCCGGGCCATTGCGCCGGCTGCCACACCGAGAAGAACCTGGCGGGAGCCGACAACAAGGACCGCCATCTCATGGGCGGGCAGCTGGAAAACTGGGCGGCACCGAATATCCGCGGCGGCCGCAATGGCGGTCTCGAACACTGGAGCGCCGCCGAGATCGTCGCCTTCCTCAAGACCGGCCGCAACGCCCATACCGGCGCGCTGACGCGCATGGGCGAGGTCGTCAACGTGTCGACCGAAGAGATGACCGAGGCGGATCTCGGCGCGATCGCGACCTATCTGAAGAGTCTCGATTCCGAGGCACGCGCGCCATCGTCGCGGCCCAGCGAGGCCGTGCTAAAGGCCGGCCGCGCCATCTATTTCGACAATTGCAGCGCCTGCCATGTCTCGACCGGCGTCGGGGTGCCGCATGTCTTCGCGCGGCTCGCCGGCTCCAACAAGCTCAACGACCCCGACCCGACCACGGTCATCCGCATCATTCTGGAGGGCGCACGGGCCGTTCCAACGGCCGCTCGACCCAGCCCGCTGTCCATGCCGGCCTTCGGCTGGAAGCTCACGGACGATCAGATCGCCTCGGTTGCAAGCTATGTCCGGGCCAGCTGGGGCAATAACGGTGCGCCGGTCACGGCCGCGCAGGTGGAAGACGTCCGAAGCGCGTTGACCGCCAGGCGATAGGATACTCCACCAGCCCGGAAGCCAGAAAAGATGGCGCGGCAGAATTCAACCTCCGCCCGCCTTCGGAACGATCCGGCACCAGTCGGGATACGATGGCCGCGGGCTTGGGTCACGAGCCGGCTGGGCAGCTAAGGCATTGATTTCTGGTGGATTGCGGCGCGATGGCGCTCCCATGGGGAATCGAACCCCAGTTTTCGCCGTGAGAGGGCGACGTCCTGACCGCTAGACGATGGGAGCAGCGCGGCAAGGGCTGCTGTTTAATCGCAGCGCTGCCCGCCTGCAACTGTTTTTGCACAGCGAGGCCGAAAATTGCGAAGGGGGCACCGGCTGCGCCCCCTCCTCGTCGGTGGATCGCCTCGGAGCGACCGCGTCAGGCCGCGGCGTCCTGCAGCGTCGGATAGTCGGTGTAGCCCTTGCCGTCGCCGCCATAGAACAGCGAGGGCTCGGGCGTGTTCAGGGCTGAGTCGCGCCGCAGCCGCTCGACGAGATCCGGATTTGCGATGAAGAGCCGGCCGAAGGCGACCGCATCGACGCGCCCGCTCTCGACCGCCTCGATCGCCGACGCCCGGTCGAAGCCGTTATTGGCGATATAGGCGCCGCGAAAGGCCTTGCGCAGCGCATCGTAATTGAAGGGCAGGAAGTCGCGGGGCCCGCCCGTCGCGCCCTCGATGACATGGATGAAGGCGACCCCCGCCTCGTCCAGCCGGGCGACGAGATGCGCAAACAGCGGCTGCGGATCGCTGTCGCGCGCATCGTTGGCGGGCGTGACGGGAGACAGGCGAATGCCGACGCGCCCCTTGCCGAACACCTTCACCACCGCCTCGACGACTTCGAGCGTCAGCCGCGCGCGGTTCTCGATCGAGCCGCCATAGGCGTCGCTGCGGGTGTTCGTGCCGTCGCGCAGGAACTGGTCGAGCAGATAGCCATTGGCCGCGTGGATCTCGATGCCGTCGAAGCCGGCGGCCTTGGCGTTCTCGGCCGCCTTCGCATAGTCGGCGACGATTCCGGGCAGTTCCTCCAGCGAAAGCGCACGCGGCGCCGAGACGTCGACGAAGCCGCTCTCGACATAGGTCTTGCCCTTGGCGGGAATGGCGGAGGGGGCGACCGGGGCCTGCCCGCCCGGCTGCAGCGAGACATGGCTGATGCGGCCGACATGCCAGAGCTGGGCGATGATCTTGCCGCCTTCGGCATGGACGGCGTCGGTCACGGCCTTCCAGCCGGCGACCTGCTCGGCGGTGTACATGCCGGGCGTCCACACATAACCCTGGCCCTGCTGCGAGATCTGCGTGGCCTCGGAGATGATCAGCCCAGCGCCGGCGCGCTGGCGATAATACTCGACATTGAGCGCGTTGGGCGCATCATTGCCATGGGTCGCGCGGTTGCGCGTCAGCGGCGCCATCACGACGCGGTTGGCGAGATCGATGTCGCCGAGGCGCAACGGCGAGAACAGCTTGGGGCTGGACGGATCGGATCGGGTCATGGGGGTGGTCCTCGGAGGGGCCGCGGCGCGGCCGACAAAAAGAGAGACCGTCCGGGGCGGCGCAGGCGATGCGGCGGCCCCGACGGTCGGACGCCCTCAAGATAGGTGCTGCAATGCAGCATGACAGGGCCGGGACATCAGGCTTTCGTGAACGACACGATCCTGCCGCCACGGCCGCCGCCCTTGACGACGATCCTCTCCCCGGCGCCTCCGAGGCAACGCAAACCATCTCCGGCCGGGTGCTGCGGCACGTCGTCCGGCCTGCCGCGGGCTGGCTCGGAAGCGGGTTGCGGGCCGCCGTGGACATCGTCTACCCGCCCTCCTGCATCGCCTGCCAGGCCGCGACGGGCGAGGCGCAGGCGCTCTGCCCGACCTGCTGGGGCGAGATGCGCTTCATCGAGCGGCCCTATTGCGAGCGGCTGGGAACGCCCTTCGCCGTCGATCTCGGCGAGGGGCTGGTCTCGCCCGCTGCCATCGCCGATCCGCCCGTGTTTGCGCGCGCCCGCGCCGTCTGCCGCTTCGACGGCACGGCCCGCGAACTGGTCCACCGGCTGAAATATGGCGACCGCACCGACCTCGCCCTGACGATGGGGCGGATGATGATCCAGGCCGGGCGCGAATTGCTGCCCGACACGGATGTGATCGTGCCTGTGCCGCTGCACCGCTTCCGGCTCTGGACCCGGCGCTTCAACCAGGCGGCGGCGCTGGCGCAGGTGGTCTCGCGCGGATCAGCTGTGCCGCTCGCGCCGCTGGCTCTGGCGCGGGTGAAGCGCACGCGCCAGCAGGTCGGTCTGACTCGGGCGCAGCGGGCCGACAATCTCCAGGGTGCGTTCAGGGTCCTGCCGGCGGCGCGGCCACAGATCGAGGGCCGCCGCGTGCTGCTGGTCGACGACGTCCTGACCACGGGCGCAACCGGCAATGCGGCGGCGCGGGCGCTGCTGCGCGGCGGGGCGCGCGCGGTCGACATCCTGACTTTCGCGCGGGTCGTCAGCGATGGCACCTGACCGGCCGTTTCGCCCGGTGACGAAAGCATGACGAGCCCCTACATTGAGACACTGTCCAACCGCATGGATCCCGCAATGCCGCCCGTCACCATCTACACCACCCCCTGGTGCCCCTATTGCAAGGCCGCCAAGTCGCTTCTGACGAAGAAGGGCGTGGCCTTCGACGAGATCGACGTCGACGGCAAGCCCGAACAGCGCCTGACGATGACCGCCCGGGCCGGCGGCCGCACCTCGGTTCCCCAGATCTTCATCGGCGAGAAGCATGTCGGGGGCTCCGACGACATCCACGCGCTGGACGCCCGCGGCGAACTCGACAAGCTGCTGGCCGCGTGAGCGCCACTCCTCCCACGACGTCCGGTTCCGGCGGCCTGCCAGGCCGGCCGCCTGCCATCACATCATGATCAAATACGCCCTCATCTGCGAGCAGGCCCACGACTTCGAGAGCTGGTTCGCCACCTCCGCCAGCTTCGAGGAGCAGGCCAGGCGCGGCTTCGTCTCCTGCCCGGTCTGCAACAGCATCAAGGTCGAGCGTGCGATCATGGCGCCGCATGTCGCGCGCACCGACCGCGGCAAGACGATGATCGACGCGCCGGCCCCGTCAGCCGCCCCGCCCGCGGACGCGGCCGCGCCCGAGGTCGCCCCGGTCGCGCTGATGGGCGAGAAGGAGATCGCGCTCCGCCAGATGCTCACGGAACTGCACCGGCAGGTGGCAGAGAACGCCGAGCATGTCGGGAAGCGCTTTGCGGAAGAGGCTCTGAAGATCCATCACGGCGAGAGCGACAGCCGCGCCATCTATGGCGAGGCCAGCCTGGAGGATGCCCGCATGCTGCATGAGGAAGGTGTGAACTTCCTGCCGCTGCCGCGACTGCCCGATGCCGGGCATTGATGCGCCGATGATCAGCCTGCGCAACGACGCACTCGCCGTCGAGATCGCCCCGCTCGGGGCGGAGTTGCAATCCGTCAGGGACGCGCAGGGCCGCGACTGGCTCTGGAGCGGCGATCCGGCGATCTGGGCCGGGCGCTCGCCCCTGCTGTTCCCCGTCATCGGCAAGCATCCGGACGGCCAGGTGCTGATCGACGGCGCGCGCTACCCGATCAAGAGCCATGGCGTCGCCCGCACCGCCCGGTTCCAGACGATCGCGCAGGACGCCATCTCCTGCACGCTGCGTCTGACCGACGACGAGGAGACGCGCGCGGCCTATCCCTTCCCCTTCATGCTCGACATGACCTACCGGCTCGAAGGGGCCTCGCTCGCCATGACGGCGCGGGTCGCCAATGCCGGCGCGGCACCGATGCCCTTCTGCTTCGGCTATCACCCGGCCTTCCCCTGGCCGCTGCCGGAGAGCGCCGGGCTGCATCACCGCATTCATCTCGGAAATGGCGCGAGTCCGCGCCATCAGCGGCTGGATGCGGATGGCCTGCGTGCGCCTGACCTGCACCCCTCCGCCTTCGCCGACGGCGTGCTCACGCTCGAACATCAGCTCTTCGCCGACGATGCGCTGATCATTCCGGAGGGCGCGGGCAGCCGGGCCTGGTATGGCGCGGAGGGCCGGCCGGGCATCGCGCTCGCCTTCGCCGACCTGCCGCAGCTCGGCATCTGGACCAAGCCGAACGGCCCCTTCATCTGCATCGAGCCCTGGCACGGCCTGACCTCGCCGGCCGATGCCGACGAGCCGCTCGACCGGCGCGCGGGCGCCATCCTGCTCGCCCCGGGCGAGGCGCGCAGCTTCACCCTGACCGCGACCTTCGGCGTCGAACGGCCCGCCTGAGCCGTCGTTCGCGCTCATCCGAAGGTCGCAAGCGACTTCGCCGCCCCTCTGGCGTTATTCTCGCCGCAGTGCAACATTGAGATTGCTCTGAAAAGAGGGTGGAACGGCATGAACGCGATCGACCCCGCCGCGGGCCGGGCCCCGCAGCGCGACAAGCCCTGGATCTTCCGTACCTATGCCGGCCATTCCGACGCGGCGGAATCGAACCGGCTCTACCGCAACAACCTCGCCAAGGGGCAGACAGGCCTCTCGGTCGCCTTCGACCTGCCGACCCAGACCGGCTACGACCCCGACCATGTCCTGGCGCGCGGCGAGGTCGGCAAGGTCGGTGTGCCCGTGAGCCATCTCGGTGACATGCGGGCGCTGTTCGACCAGATTCCGCTGGCGCAGATGAACACCTCGATGACGATCAACGCGACGGCGGCCTGGCTGCTCTCGCTCTACATCGCGGTGGCCGACGAGCAGGGGGCGGACCGCAAGGCGCTGCAGGGCACGACGCAGAACGACGTCGTCAAGGAATACCTCTCGCGCGGAACTTACGTCTTCCCGCCGCGCCCCTCGATGCGGCTGACCACCGACATCGTCGTGTTCACGGCCCGCGAGATGCCGAAATGGAACCCGACGAATGTCTGCTCCTACCATCTGCAGGAAGCCGGCGCCTCGCCGGTGCAGGAGCTCTCCTTCGCGCTGGCGACCGCGATCGCGCTTCTTGACTCGATCCGGGCCAGGCCCGAGGTCTCGGCGGCGGAGTTTCCCGAGCTCGTCGGCCGCATCTCCTTCTTCGTCAATGCCGGGATGCGCTTCGTCACCGAGCTCTGCAAGATGCGGGCATTCGTCGAGCTGTGGGACGAGATCACGCTTGGCCGCTATGGCGTCGCGGATGAAGCGATGCGCCGCTTTCGCTATGGCGTGCAGGTGAATTCGCTGGGGCTCACCGAGCCGCAGCCCGAGAACAACGTCTACCGCATCCTGATCGAGATGCTGGCGGTGACGCTCTCGAAGAAGGCGCGCGCGCGCGCCGTGCAGCTCCCGGCCTGGAATGAGGCGCTCGGCCTGCCGCGTCCCTTCGACCAGCAATGGTCGCTGCGCATGCAGCAGGTGCTGGCCTATGAGACCGACCTGCTCGAATTCGGCGATATCTTCGACGGCTCGACCGTCATCGACGCCAAGGTGGCCGACCTCAAGGCGGCGGCGCTGGCCGAACTCGCGACGATCGACGCCATGGGCGGGGCGCTCGCCGCCATCGAGACCGGCTACATGAAACAGGCCCTGGTCGAGAACGGCGCGCGCCGTATCGAGGCGATCGAGCGCGGCGAGCAGATCGTCATCGGCGTCAACAAGTTCACCAGCAGCGAGCCGTCCCCCCTCTCGGCCGGCGAGGGCAGCGTCGTGACGGTGCCCGATTCCGTCGAGCTGGAGGCGATCGGCCGGCTCAAGGCCTGGCGCTCCGCCCGCGACGCCAGCGCCGCACAGGCGGCGCTCGGCGAGCTCTCGTCCGCGGCGAAGGAGGGGCGCAACGTCATGCCGGCCTCGATCGCCTGCGCCAAGGCCGGCGTCACCACCGGCGAATGGGCGCAGACCCTGCGCGAGATCTTCGGCGAGTACCGCGCCCCCACCGGTGTCGACACGAGCAAGCTGGGCAGCAATGAGGGACTCGCCACCGTCAAGGCCGCGGTCGCCCGCGCCACCGAGAAGCTCGGCCGCACGCCGCGCTTCCTCGTCGGCAAGCCCGGCCTCGATGGCCACTCCAACGGCGCCGAGCAGATCGCGGTGCGCGCCCGCGACGCCGGCATGGCGGTGAGCTATGGCGGCATCCGCCAGACGCCGGAGGAGATCGTGGCGCAGGCGCAGGAGACGCAGGCCGACATCATTGGGCTGTCGATCCTCTCGGGCTCGCATCTGCCGCTGGTGCGCGACGTGACCGCCCGGCTGCGTGTCGCCGGCATGAACGTGCCCGTCGTCGTCGGCGGCATCATCCCGCCCGAGGACGAGAACGCGCTGCGCAACATGGGCGTCGCCGCGGTCTATACGCCGAAGAACTTCGAGCTCGACGGCATCATCGCCGATGTCGCGGGACTCGCGGCCAAGGACCGCCCCTGACCGTGCCGCATCGCTCAGTCACCTCCGCCACCACCATCCCCGCCGCTATCATCGCTCGTCGAGGCCTCCCCCGAGGCCGCGCTACGGCGAACCATCGCGATGACGACAATCAGCAGAGCGGCCGTGATGGCCAGGAAAGCGGCGGCATCCTGCATTGATCGGCCTCGTAGCGCCGGGCAGCCCGGCCACTCTTCACCTCGCAGCCTGCCACGACCCTGCACGGATGGCGAGGCAGCCTCGCGCTCGCTGACGGTGACAACGCCGCGCTTCCTGCCTATTTTGGCGCCTTCCCCCGGACCACAGCCTTGATCCTTCCCGACCTTCGCGACCATCAGGCGCTGCGCCGCGCTTTCGGCTGGCAGATCCCGTCCCGCTACAACATCGCGACCGAGGTCTGCGACCGCTGGGCAGCGCTGGACCCTGGCCGCACGGCGATCATCGAGGTTTCCCGAGACTGGCGGGTCACGCCGGTCAGTTTCGGCGCATTGCGCGAAGCGTCCGACCGGCTGGCGGACGGGCTGCGCCGGCGCGGCGTGCAGGCCGGCGACCGCATCGCGATCCTCCTGCCGCAGGGCCGCTGCGTCCTGACCGCGCATCTGGCTGCCTATAAATTGGGCGCCATTGCCGTGCCTTTGGCCGCCCTGTTCGGGGTCGATGCCCTGGCCTACCGGCTGCTGGATTCCGGCGCGAAGGTCCTCGTCACCGACGCGCCGGGGCTCGCCAAGGTCCGCCAGATCGCACAGCCGCTGCCGGAGCTTTCGCTGACCGTCTCGACGGACGGCGCCGATGGCGATGCGCTCGACTGGAGCACTCTGCTGGCAGACGCCCGACCAGACGGCATGGTCGCGGCGACCGGCCCGGACGATCCGGCCCTGATGATCTACACCTCCGGCACCACCGGCAATCCCAAGGGCGCGCTGCATGGCCACCGCGTCCTCGCCGGCCATCTGCCGGGCGTGCAGATGCCGCATGAATTCCTGCCGGAGCAAGGCGATCTCGCCTGGACGCCGGCCGACTGGGCCTGGGCCGGCGGCCTGCTCAACATGCTGCTCCCGGCGCTGCATTTCGGCGTCGCGGTCGTGGCGCGGCCGGTGACGCGCTTCGAGCCGGAGGAGGCTTTCCGCCTGATGGCTGATCTCGGCATCCGCAACGCCTTCGTGCCGCCGACGGCGCTGCGGATGCTGCGCAGCGTCGAGCGCCCGCGCGAGCGTTTCGCATTGCGGCTGCGCACGGTCGCGGCCGCCGGCGAGGCGCTCGGCGCGGAGACCCTGGCCTGGGGCCATGAGGCGCTGGGGCTGACCATCAACGAGGCCTATGGCCAGACCGAGTGCAACCTCGTGCTGGCCTCCTGTGCCGCCATCGGCGTCAGCCGTCCCGGCTGCATCGGCAAGGCGGTTCCCGGCCACGAGGTCGCGATCATCCGGCCCGACGGGTCGGTCTGCGCGCCCGACGAGCAGGGCGAGATCGCAGTGCGCCGGCCAGACCCGGTCATGTTCCTGGGCTATTGGAACAATGAGGCGGCGACGCAGGCCAAGTTCGTCGGCGACTGGATGAAGACCGGCGATCAGGCAGTGCAGGACGCCGATGGCTATGTCCGCTTCGTCGGCCGCGACGACGACGTCATCACCTCGTCGGGCTATCGCATCGGCCCGGGCGAGATCGAGGATTGCCTGCTGCGGCATGATGCGGTGGCACTCGCCGCCGTCGTCGGCAAGCCCGACCCGCTGCGCACCGAGATCGTCAAGGCCTTCGTCGTGCTCCGGGAGGGCCTGCGCGGCACGCCCGAACTCGCGGCCGAGCTACAGGATTTCGTCCGGCGCAGGCTGTCGGCCCATGAGTATCCACGGGAGATCGCCTTTCGCGACGAATTGCCGATGACGACCACCGGCAAGATCGTCAGGCGGCTCCTTCGCGCGGAGGCTTGACCCCGGAACGCCCCATCAGCGGAAGCCGCGTCAGCGAGCGCCGGATCGCGTCCCGCGCGCGGCCGGCGAGGTCGCGCGGCGCGGCCGCGCTGGAGGCCGATAGCGAGACGTCGCTAAGCGTCTGAAGGCCGTCCTCATCGGCGGACAGGCCTGCCGGCAGAAGGATGCGGCGGGCCGGCGTCCCCCTGCGCATCGCCGCGAGCAGCTCCCGCAGCGGCTCGCGCCCGGCCATCGCCTCATCCTCGACGCCGAGATAGAGCCAGCTCCGCGCGCCCCGGCCGATCACGATCGCGCCCGCGACGGGCGCCTCCTCCTGCATCAGCAGCCCGACCCGCAATTGCCGGTCGCGCGCGAGGCCGCGGGTCATGGCCCTCAGGAACCCGACCTCGCGCGTGTCGTGCAGCGTCGCGGCACCGCTCCGGCCGCGCGGCCCGGACGCCTCCATCGCCAGGATGATCTCGACCGCATCGCGCAGGGCGGCCTGCGAGCGCGATTCGACGAGCTTCAGCCCGCCCGTGCCCTTCGGCGCCGCCAGCGAGGCGGCGGAGCGGGGCTGCGCCGGAGCGGGCGGGGCTGCGGGCAGCGACGAGACGCCGAGGCGGCCGGTCTCGGCCAGTTCGCGCAAGGTCGCGGCCAGGGGCCCATCGCGTTCGATCGCCCGCAGCAGGAGCCCACGCCCATCGAGCAGGCGCTGCCGGCGCGGCGCGACGAGGGCCTCGATGACGGCGCCTGCGCTCTGCCGGTCGAGCAGCGGTGCGCCATGGGCGATGCGCCGGTCGCTGAGGCCGATCAGCGTATCCGGCAGGAAGAAGCCGTGCCGGGGAAAGACGGGGACGAAGCCGAGCAGGCGCCGCTGCGGCCTATCCTCGGTACCCTGCCAGGCGAGCAGCACCATGACCTCCCGGAAAGCGACGAGATGCTGTGCGGCGGCGAGCAGGAAACCCGGCTCGAAGAACGGGTTGGGTTCGAGCGCGCGTCCGGCCAGATGGGCCCAGGCGCCCGCAATCTCGCCGCAGGCCCCGAGCGGCCGCACTTCGAGGACGACAGGCTGCTCCGGCTGGTGCGGCGCCACCGACGCCGCCCGGCTCTCCGCGCCCATCGAGGGCGAGCCTTTCAAGGCCATGACCCGATCCATGCGATCCTGCCTCCGCCGTGCTGGGTCGATCTGGGCCGAGGCTGTGCCGAAACGGCAAGTTTCAGCCTCGGCCGCGACCGATCGGGAGATTCGTTTCAAGATCGGGGCCGCGGCCCGCGGGTTCAGGCGCCGCCGCCGGCCGCCGTCTGCGCCTGCCCCGCCTGGCCGAGGAAGGCGGCCCAGAGCCGCTGCACCACGCTCTCCTCGATGTCCTTGACGATCAGCACGAGGCGCGAACGCCGGTCGCCGTCGGGCCAGGCCTCAAGGATCACCGGGGGATGCAGGATCTGCTGGACGGCATGCAGCAGCAGCGGCTGGTCGGGGTGCTCGGCGACCTGCACCAGCCCCTTCATGCGCAGGAGCTTCGGCCCATGGACCGAGCGCAGCAGCGTCCAGAACAGATCGACCGTGGCCTGCTGGATCGGCCGGTCGGCCGTCAGGGCGAAGGCGCGGATGCTGGCGTCGTGGCGGTTGACGTCGTGGTGATGGTGGCCGTGATCGTGATGGCCATGGTCGTGCCCATGGTCGTGATGATGCCCATGATGGTGGTCGCCATGGTCGAGAGCGTGCTGCGGCCGCTCGCCCGGCAGGGTCTCGCGCGCCAGCCACTGGCCGATCTCGGCCGGGCGCTGCGCCAGATCGTAAAGGCCGGCGCCGAAGAGCGAACTGGCCGCGGCCTGCGGGCCGAGCACGGCGACGCCGGGGTTGAGCAGCGCCAGGCGCTGCCGCAGCGGCGCCAGCGCCGCGGGGCCGTCCACCAGATCCGCCTTGGTCAGCACGAGGCGGTCGGCCGCGACGACCTGCTTGCGCGCCTCCTCATGCGCGTCCAGCGTCGCCATGCCGTTGACGGCATCGACCAGCGTCACCACGCCGTCGAGCCGAAAGCGCATCGCGAGATAGGGGTGATTGATCAGCACGTTCAAGATCGGCGCGGGGTCGGCAAGCCCCGTGGTCTCGATCACGACACGGCTGAACGGGCTGATGCGGCCATTGTCGCGCCGCCGCAGCAAATCCTCCATCGTCACGATCAGATCGTCGCGGATCGTGCAGCACAGGCAGCCGGAATCGAGCAGGATCATGCCGTCCTCGACGCCCTGGATCAGCAGATGGTCGAGACCGATCTCGCCGAACTCGTTGACGATCACGACGGTCTGCGCGAGCGCGGGGTCCTTCAGCAGGCGGTTGAGCAGGGTGGTCTTGCCCGCGCCCAGGAACCCGGTGAGCAGGGTCAGCGGCAGCGGCTCGGGGCGGGCTTGCGAAAGGGACATGACGACGGCACTCGCCTCGGAGGCAGGGTTTCAGGCCGGCGCTGTCGGGCGCCGCATTTGTTCTAATGTTACATTAATGACGAGCGTGACGACCACAAGGGTGCAGCCGAGATATTGCAGCGGCCCCAGCCGCTCGCCGAGCACCACCGCGGCGATCAGCACCGCGCAGACCGGCTCGGCACAGAAGGCCAGACCGGCCGCCCCGGGCGAAATCCGCGTCATCGCCGCCACCTGCAGCAGGAAGCCGATGAGATACCCGCCGATCGTGACCGCCGCGGCCAGCGGCGCCAGCGCGAAGGCGGCTGGCGACTGGAAGCCGCCGGTGACGACGAGGATCAGCGCCGTCACCGGCAGGATCAGCACATGCGACCAGAACAGCCGGGCCGTCAGCGGGGTTCGCGGCAGGGCGGCTCCGGCGAAGAACTGCGTGGCGGCGCCGAGGCTGGCGAGCAGCGCCAGGACGAGGCCGCGCGGATCGAGCCCATGGAAATCAGGCCCCACCACCAGCGCGACGCCGACGAAGGCGGCCAGCGCCGCGAGCAGGCGCTCCGGCCGGAAGGGGATGCGCGTCACCAAGGGCTCGGCCAGCACGATCAGCACCGGATAGGTGAAGAACACCACGGCCGCGACCGTCACCGGCAGGAAGGCGACGGAAGAGAGATAGGCCGAGCCGACCAGCGCGCTCATCACCCCGAAGAGCAGCAATGCTCGCCGCTCGGAGCGCGGGACGGCGAGCGAGGAGCGCCAGATCAGCAGTGCCAGACCCACCAGCGCGAGCATGATGAAGACGCGGTAGAAGACCAGCAGCGGCCCGCTAAGACCGGCCTGGCCGGCGATCTGCGCGCTGACGATGTTGGTGCCATAGGCCGCGGCCGAAGCCAGAGCCATGATCATGCCCTGCCGCCGGGCGGTCTGAGCCGGGTCGGCTAGCAAGACGTCATGCTCAGGCGTCGTCGTTGGGCTTGGTCTTGGCCTTCGGCTTCGCCGCGGGCTTCACCGGCTGCGGCTTGGCGGCGGCCTGGGCGGGCTTGCCCTGGGCCGGCTTAGATGCGGCGGTCGTCGGCGTGGCCTTGGCGGACGGCTTGACCAGAAGCGGCTTCGCCGGCGGTCGTGGCAACGGCTTGATGCCGGACGCGGCACCGGCGCGCAGGCTGGCGGGCGCGGCCGCGCCGGTCTGCACGGCCCCCTGCAGCCGCAGCGGGCCGCCCGTGCCCGAGGGCTGAGCCACCTCGGGATCGCTCGGCGCGAAGGCCGTGGTTGCGCCCGGAATCGCGCCGTTGGCCGAGGGCGTGCGGCCGCGATCGGCGAAGAGTCCGCTGCCCTGGGCACTGAACAATCCGGCCGCGACCGGAGCCGAGGGCGCGATCACCGGCGCCGCGCCGCGCGCGACGCGGCTGTCGCCGCCGCCGGTGACATTGGCGGCGAGCGGCGCATTGGCCGAGGCCGGCGTGCGGCCGAAAGCGACCGGAACGGGAATGGCCTCGGCCCTGGGACCGAGCGAGACCCTGCCGGATGGCAGACGCGTCAGCACCGAGGAGGTGTTGGCATAGGCCGGCGCCGAGGCGGTGGCGAAGCGCCCGCCATCATCGGCATTGCCGCCGATGCCACTCGCCTGGGCCGCGACCGGCCCGGAGGAATCGGCATCGTCTGCCAACGCAATTCCTCCGCCCTTGCGGCGGACATCGTCGCAGATGCTCTGCGCCCGGCCGCCCTGCGAGGGCAGCGAAGCGACGGTGTAGCCCGCCCCGCCCCATTTGCCGAAACCGTCATCCAGGAGCTGCGCCGCCTTCACGGTCCGCTCCGCCCCCGACAGCGCACCGAGCACCACGGCGATCAGCGTGCGCCCGCCCCGGTTCGCGGTGGCGACCACGTTGAAACCGGAAGCACAGACATAGCCTGTCTTCATGCCACCGACGCCGGGATAGCGGCCCACCAGCCCATTGGTGTTGTTCAGCACCTGCTTGCCGAGCTGGACGGCGGGCGTGTTCCAGTAATCCGCGTAATCCGGGAACTCGCGCATCAGCGCCATGGCGAGGATAGCGAGGTCGCGTGCGCTGGTCTGCTGGTCGGGATGATGCCACCCATTGGGATTGACGAAATGGCTGTCGCGCATGCCCAGCCGCGCGGCCTCCGCGTTCATCATCGCCACGAAGCGACCGACATCGCCGCCGACACCCTCGGCGATCACATAGGCGATGTCGTTGGCGGACTTCACCATCATGATCCGCAGGGCGTTGTCGAGCGTGACCTCCTGACCGGCCTTGATGTAGACCTTTACCCGCGGCTGGCTCGCCGCCAGCTTGGAGGCCGGGATCGCTGTCTCCAGGCCGAGGCGACCCTCCCGCACCGCCTTCAGCGCGAGATAGGCCGTCATCATCTTCGTCGTCGAGGCCGGATGCCAGGGTTGGCCGGCATTCTCCGACGAAAGCACCGCGCCGCTGGCGGCGTCGATCACGAGACTGGTGCCGGCATGGGCCGGGCCGACCAGCACGGAACCGAAGAGAAGGGCAGCGGTGAGGTGGGAGACGTTCATCGGGCGGGTCTTGAACCTGGCTTGACGAGGGTTGAAGGCAAGAGGGTTCAACGCGACGCGTGCGGCATTTTCGAGACGGCCGGCACGAAGTCCCGCCCTGGCACGCATACCTACCCCCAGCGGAGCGATTTGCCTAGTCGCCGCCGAGGGTTCACAAGCGAGAAGCCCCCTCGACCGCCCGGATCTGCTGCGTGAGCCTCGCCCTTCTCTGGATCCCCGCGACCATCGCCGCATCGCTGCTGCAGACCGCGCGCAACCTCACCCAGCGATCGCTGACCGAGATCATCGGCGTCGTCGGGGCGACGCAGGTCCGCTTCCTCTTCGGCCTGCCCTTTGCGCTCGTCTTCCTCGTCATCGTCTGCGCCGTGGCGGGGCGCTGGCCGCCGGAGATCGGAACCGGCGCGCTCGCCTATACGGTGGGCGGCGCCCTCACCCAGATCGCCGCCACGGCCCTGATGCTGGCGGCGATGCGCGAGCGCTCCTTCGCCGTGACGACGGCCTACACCAAGACCGAGCCCGTCCAGGTCGCGATCTTCGGTGCGCTGCTGTTGGGCGACGCGCTGACACCACTGAAATTCGCAGCAGTTCTGATCGCCACTGCCGGGGTCGTGGTCGTTTCCTGGAAGCCGGGCGAGAAGCTGACCCGCGCCGGGCTGCGGCCGGCCCTGCTCGGCGTCGGCGCCGGAGCCTTCTTCGCCTTCTCGGCGATCGGTTATCGCGGCGCCATCCAGGCCCTGCCGGAGGGCGGCTTCTTCATCCGCGCGACCACGATCCTGGCGCTCGGCCTGTTCCTCCAGACGCTGGTCCTGACGATCTACATGCTCGCCGCCAACCGCCCGGCCCTGGTCTCGAGCCTGCGCAATTGGCGGAAGTCGCTCTCGGCAGGCTTTCTCGGCGCGGCAGCCTCGCAGTGCTGGTTCATCGGCTTCTCGCTGACGAGCGCCGCCAATGTCCGCACGCTCGCCCTGATCGAGGTGCCGCTGGCCCAACTCGCATCGAGGCGGATCTTCTCCGAGGGCACGAGCCGGCGCGAGATGGTGGGGATGGCGATGATCGTCGGCGGCGTCGGTCTGCTCCTGTCCATTGCCCTGTAGACGTCCCCGTTCCGCATCGTGGTCCCTCTTTCCACGCACGCCGGAAATGCACGCCTGCCCGCTTGCGAGGCGTGGATTGCGAGCGCACATGAGACGTCAAAGTCGGATAACACCTGAAAAATGTCGGCAGGGAGAGATGTCATGAGCGCTGCGATTGTCGGTTGGGCCCATACGCCGTTCGGCAAGCAGGATGCGGAGACGATCGAGAGCCTGATCGTCCGGGTGACGACCGACGCACTCGTCGATGCCGGCATCACCGCCGACCAGGTCGACGAGATCGTGCTCGGCCATTTCAACGCCGGCTTCTCGGCGCAGGACTTCACCGCCTCGCTCGTGCTCCAGGCCGACCCGGCGCTGCGCTTCAAGCCCGCGACCCGCGTCGAGAACGCCTGCGCCACCGGCTCCGCCGCCGTCCAGCAGGGCGTGCGCGCGATCAAGGCCGGCGCGGCCAAGATCGTGCTCGTCGTCGGCGTCGAGCAGATGACCACGACGCCCGGCCCCGAGATCGGCAAGAACCTGCTCAAGGCCTCCTATCTCCCCGAGGAAGGCGCGACCCAGGGCGGCTTTGCCGGCGTTTTTGGCGGTATCGCGGCCGCCTATTTCCAGCGCCATGGCGACCAGTCCGACGCGCTGGCGATGATCGCTGCGAAGAACCACAAGAACGGCGTCGACAACCCCTATGCCCAGATGCGCAAGGATCTCGGCTTCGCCTTCTGCCGCGAGGAAAGCGAGAAGAACCCCTATGTCGCCGGCCCGCTGAAGCGCACCGATTGCTCGCTGGTCTCCGACGGCGCGGCGGCGATCGTGCTCGCCGACGAGGAGACGGCGCTGACCATGCGCCGCGCCGTCGGCTTCCGCGGCACGGCTCATGTCCAGGATTTCCTGCCCGTCTCGAAGCGCGACATCCTGCGCTTCGAGGGCGCGACGCGCGCCTGGCAGCAGGCGCTCAGCGCAGCCGGCGTGACGCTCGACGACCTCTCCTTCGTCGAGACGCATGACTGCTTCACCATCGCCGAGTTGCTGGAATACGAGGCGATGGGGCTGACGAAGGAAGGCGACGGCGCCCGCGCCATCAAGGAGGGCTGGACGCAGAAGGACGGCAAGCTGCCGGTCAATGTCTCCGGCGGCCTCAAGGCCAAGGGCCATCCGATCGGCGCGACCGGCGTCTCCATGCATGTGCTCAGCGCGATGCAGCTCGTCGGCGAGGCGCCGGAGGGCATGCAGTTGAAAGACGCGCGCCTCGGCGGCATCTTCAACATGGGCGGTTCGGCGGTGGCCAACTACGTCTCGGTGCTCGAGCGGATCAAGTGATCCGCGCCGCGCCCACGTCGACCGACAGGCAGACCCGCCGTTGATCGTCTTCTTCGCGCTGCTGCCGGCCTATTTCCTGTCGATCTTCTACCGGTCGTTCCTGAGCGTCATCGCCGGGCCGGTGATGGACGACCTCGCCATCGGCCCGGGAGAGTTCGGGCTGCTCGGCGCGGCCTGGTTCACCACCTTCGCGGTCGCGCAGTTCCCGATCGGCTGGGCGCTCGACCGGCTCGGCCCGCGCCGCACCGTGACAACTGCGATGGCGATCGGCAGCGTCGGCGCCTTTCTCTTCGCCCAGGCCACGGGCGCGCTGTCCGGCACACTGGCCATGGCGCTGATCGGGATCGGCTGCGCGCCGATCTTCATGGCGAGCCTGTTTCTCTTCGCCCGGACGGCGGAGCCCGGCCGCTTCGCCTTCCTGACCTCGGTCTTCATCGGCCTGGGTTCGCTCGGCAATCTGGTCGGCGCCGCGCCGCTGGCGATCGCCGCCGCCCGTTTCGGCTGGCGCCCCTCGATGCTGGTCATGGCGGGCTGCTTTCTCCTCGCCACCGCGCTGGCCGCCCTGCTGATCCGCGACCCCGTCCGCGCCGAGAGCGCCTCGGGCAAGGCGGAAGGGCTGCTCGCCGGTCTCGCCAGCATCCTGAAGCTGCGGCCGCTCTGGCTGCTCGCCCCGATCACGCTGACGGCCTATGCGATTCTGGCGACCGCGCGCGGACTTTGGGTCGGGCCCTACATGGCGAGCGTCCACGGCTTCGACGCCGTCTCGGCCGGCAACGCCGCGACCGCCATGGCGGTGACGATGGTCGCCGGCGCCTTCATCTATGGCGGGCTCGAGAAGGCGCTCGGCCGGGTCAAGCCGCTGGTGCTCTGGGGCACGGTCGGCACGGCCGCCGGCTTCGCGTTGCTGGCGGCCTGGGGAGCGAGTTCCTCCCTCTTCGCCGTCGCTATCTTCGCGCTGATCGGCGCCGTCGGCTTCACCTACGCCATCCTGATGGCGCATGCGCGCCTGTTCTTCCCAGCGCATCTGCTCGGGCGTGGCATGACGGCCGTCAATTTCCTCTTCATCGCGGGCGCGGCCCTGACCCAGTCCGGCTCCGGCTGGTTCATCGCCAGCCAGCGCGCCGCCGGCCTCGACGCGGCCACGACCTTCGCCCATCTCCACTGGGCCTTCGCGGCGCTGCTGCTCGCTTCGGCTGCAATCTACGCCTTCACGCCGGAGCGGCCGAAAGCGTAGCGCCCCTTGCGATATTGCGGCGCGCGGCCTTGAGTATTACCTTGGATCACACTGGTAATACGGAGGCAGCCATGGCAACGACCGTCACCAGCAAGGGGCAGGTCACCATCCCGAAACCCGTTCGTGATCGGCTCGGGATCAAGCCTGGAAACGCAGTCGACTTTCGCATGGACCCTGACGGACGGGTCGTGTTGCTGAAGGTCGAGGGATCCCCTACCAACCCCTTCGAAAAATAGCGCGGGTCGGCCGGGCCTGGCTTGAGCACCGACGAGATCATGACCCTGACCCGCGGTGAAGCGTGAGGGCGACACTGGTCGATGCAAACATCTTCCTCGATCTGGTGACCAACGATCCCGTCTGGGGCGAGTGGTCCGCCAGCCAACTCGCCGCCGCGATCAGCGGTGGCCCGCTGCTGATCAACGATGTGATCTATGCCGAGATCTCGATCCGGTTCAGCGAGATCGCCAGGCTCGACGAAATGCTGGCGGACTTCCGCGTCGCGCATTAAGCAATTCCGCGAAAGGCGTTGTTTGAGGCAGGCAAAGCCTTCAAGCGCTATCGCGCTGCCGGAGGGCTCCGCAGTAGCGTCCTGCCCGACTTCTTCATCGGAGCCCATGCGGCGGCGGCCGATCTTCGCCTCCTGACCCGCGACGCCAAACGCTACCGGACCTACTTTCCCACCGTCGAGCTGATCTCACCCTGAGCCGCGAGGCCCTCAGGCCTCGCTCGGCGCCCGCGCCACGATCGCCAAGGCATGGACGCGTTCGGCGAGTTCCTGCGCCAGGGCGCCATTGACCAGCCTGTGACGATCGAGCCGGCTCTTGCCGGCGAAGGCCGTCGACACGATCTCCACCCTGAAATGGGTTTCGCCGCCCTCGCGCCAGCCGCCATGCCCCTGATGCTGGTGCGACTCGTCGATCACCTTCAGATGCTCCGGCGCGAGCGCCTGCTCGAGCTTGTTGGCGATCCGTTCAGCCATTCGGGTCATGATCGCGCCACCGTCGTGAGGGATTTCGTCGGGGCCGGCGCCGAGCCGGCTCTCTTTCTCACCGACCCGTCGCCGCCTGCTGCGCCGCACTTGCCGGTTCGCTTCCTGAGTCTCATAACCGTTCGACCATGAACTTCAACTCGCGCCTGTTCGACCGCATCAGGATCGGCCCTTCCGAGGCGGAAGCGGTCGAGGAATCCGACGCGCCGCGTTGCGATCATCCGGGCTGCAAGCGGCCGGGCGAATTCCGCGCGCCGCAGGGGCGCGGCCGCGAAGGCAAGTTCTTCCTGTTCTGCCTGGAGCATGTGAAGGCCTACAACGCGACCTACAACTACTTCGCCGGGATGGATGACGACGCGCTGGCGGAATATGCCAAGGACGCGGCCATCGGGCACCGGCCGACCTGGAAACTCGGCGTCAACTCCAAGGCCGCCCGGATGGCGCAGCGCGGGCGCGTCGCCGGCGGCGAGCAGGCCGATGTCCAGGACGCCTTCAACATCTTCGGTGCCCGGCGGGCGCAGACGGCGTCGCAGCCGGAGCCGCGCGTCGGCGTGGTCGCCCGCAAGGCGCTGGAGGCGCTCGGGCTCGACGAGAATGCCGACGCCGCCGCGATCAAGGCCAAGTACAAGGAGCTGGTGAAGCGCTTCCATCCGGACGCCAATGGCGGCGACCGCTCGCGCGAGGGCACGCTCCAGGAAATCCTGAAGGCCTATCAGCAGCTCAAAAGCACGGGCATGGTCTGAGCAGGCTCTCTTCAGGCTTTCAAACGTTACCCATCTGAGAGCGCTTGGCCCAGCCGGTCATCCGACTCTCGACGATGTCGACGATCGCCACCAGAAAGACGCCGAGCACCGCCAGCACGATCAGCGCCGCGAAGATCAGCGGCACGTTGAAATCCGCCGAGGCGCGCGTGATCAGGTTGCCGAGGCCGAGATTGGAGGCGTTCTGCTCGCCGATCACCGAGCCGACATAGGCCAGCGTGATCGACACCTTCAGCGCCCCGAAGAGATAGGGCAACGAGCGCGGAATGCCGACCTTGGTCATGATGTCCATGCGGCTGGCGCCGAGCGCCTTCAGCACGTCCTCCGTCTCCGGCTCGATCGTGGCGAGGCCCGTGGCGACATTGACCACGATCGGGAAGAACGAGATCACGAAGGCGGTCAGCACCGGCGGCAGCCAGCCGACGCCGAACCAGATCACCAGGATCGGCACCACCGCGACCTTCGGGATCGAGTTGAAGCCGACCAGCAGGGGATTGAGGCCCGCATAGATCAGCTTCGAGGAGCCGACCAGCAGCCCCAGCGCCAGCCCGAACAGGATCGACAGCCCGAAGCCCAGCGACGTCATCCACAGCGTGTGGAAGGCGTTGGTGTAGAGCGGCTTCTGGTACTGGACCAGGGCCGCCCAGATCGCCGAGGGCGGCGGCAGGATGAAGGCCGAGATCGCGAAGGCGCGGCAGGCGATCTCCCAGATCGCGAAGAAGGCGAAGGTGAAGAGATAGGGCGCGAGCCTGAGCCAGGTCGAGCGGGTCATGCCACGGCCCTCGCCTCGCGGATATGCCCGCGCAGTTCGTGAACGATCTCGGCGAATTCGGGGGTGTAGGTCACGTCGAGATCGCGCGGCCGCGCGAAGCCGATCTCGCGCTCGGCGATGATCCGGCCGGGCCGCGCCGACATGCAGAACACCCGGTCGGCCAGGAACACCGCCTCGCGCAGGTCGTGCGTCACCAGGATCACGGTGACGCCGCGCTGGGCGTGCAGGTCGCGAATGACGCACCAGAGCTCCTCGCGCGTGAAGGCGTCGAGCGCCCCGAAGGGCTCGTCCAGCATCAGCAGCTTCGGCTCGTGGATCAGCGAGCGGCAGAGCGAGGCGCGCTGCTGCATGCCGCCCGAAAGCTGCCAGGGGAATTTCGAGCCCATGCCCTTGAGGCCCACCGTCTCCAGCAGCATCTCCGCGCGGGCGACATATTCCGCCTTGTTCGCCCGCAGGCGCGAGCGATGCGGCTCGACGATCTCGAGCGGCAGCAGCAAATTCTGCAGCGTCGTGCGCCAGGGCAGCATCACCGGGTTCTGGAAGGCCATCCCGGTGATCTTGATCGGCTCGGCGACCTCGCGCCCATCGACGATCACGCTGCCGGCCTTCGGCCGCTGCAGCCCGGTCGCGAGCTTCATCAAGGTCGACTTGCCGCAGCCGGAGGGGCCGACGATCGCGGCGAACTCGCCCTCGCGGACCTTCAGCGACAGGCCGGCGACCGCCGGAGGCCCATCTCCGCCGCCATAGACATGGGTGACATCGTGAAGTTCGACGAAGGCGGTCAAATGAGCTCCCTCTGGCAACACGATGCCGTCATTCCGGACAAGCCGCGAAGCGGCGCAGATCCGGAATCCATCGAAGGGCCATGTCCTGCACGAATCTCGCTCGACGGTGGATTCCGGGTCACAGCTTCGCTGCGCCCGGAATGACGGTGCTCATAGCCGAAACGGCGAGCCTCAGAACACCCGCTCGGCCGAGGCCGGCAGGAAGGCGTCGGTGAAGGCATCGCCCGCCCTGGCCTTGTCCTTGAAGGTGAAGGTCAGCGCGATCTGGTCGAGCGCCTTGGCCCAGCGCGCCTTGTCGATGCCACCGAACCCGTTGGCCTTGACCCAGGGCGTCATCACATTCTGCGCCAGCGTCATCTTCAGCCGCTCGAGCTCGACCTCGACCTTGGCGACGTCGTTGCGCTTGATCACGAGCTGGGCGCCGAGCTCGGGATTGGCGACGGTGTCCTTGACGCTCTTGGTGAGCGCCCGCAGCAGGCCGCGGACGGCTTCGGGCTTCTCCGCCGCGAATTTCGGCGAGACCATGATGACGTTGCCGTAGAGCTCGACGCCGTAATCCGACATCAGCATCACGACGATGTCGTCGACCGGCACGCCGCGCGACTTCAGATTGATGAAGGAGGAGTTGGCGAAACCGAAGACGGCATCGACCTCGCCCGAAGCGAGCATCGGCTCGCGAACCGGGAAGCCGACATTCTCCAGCCGCATCTTGCTGTCGTCGAGCTTGTTGACCGTCTTGAAGATCGGCCACTGCGCGAAGGCCGCATCGGCGGCGGGCGCGCCGAACTTCTTGCCCTCGAGGCTCTTCACGTCGGCCGTGATGCCGCGGCTCTTGCGCCCGACGATCGAGAAGGGCGGCTTGTCGTAGACCATCATCACCGCCTTGAGGTCGATGGTCGGATTCTCGTCGCGGAAGCGGATCAGCGAGTTCACGTCACCGAAGCCGACGTCATAGGTGCCCGAGGCGACGCGCGGGATCGCCTCGCGCGAGCCGTTGCCGGTGTCGATGGTGACGTCCAGCCCCTCGGCTTTGAAGTAGCCCTTTTCGATTCCCATCAGGAACAGCGCCGCCGGCCCTTCGAAGCGCCAGTCGAGTGTGAAGCGCACGGGCGTCTGGGCCTGCGCGGCTGGAGCGAGCCCGATCAGCGCGGCGGCGAACCCGGCGGCGAGAACGAGGCGCCCGGCGCAGGAGCGCAGGCGTCCGAAGACGGGCGGGCAGGTCGGGGCGGGCATCGATATCTCCTTGAAGGGCTCGATTGGTTCGTCGGCGGGCGCAGCAATCTTCATGCCGGGCCGTCCCCCACACTGAAGGAGCGGCGCTGCCGGTCAAGCGGCAATCGGAGCGCGAGCCGGCGCTGCGGCAGATTCATGGCTGAATCCTGGCGCGCCTCTCTTGCCGAAGCGTCGTGGTGCCCCCATCTGGCGTTGCGGTGGTACCGGGCCCCTCTGGCGGAGCACGTCTGGATGACGTGGCCGCGATGTCGGAACCGCCTTCGACATCAACGCAAACCATAGGCGCCCGGACATGGAACTTCTGCTTGCCGACTGGCTCGGCAAGCCGCTCTGGATGTGGAGCGGCTTTCTCGCGATCGTTTTCGCGCTTCTCGCTTTCGACCTCGGCCTGCTCAATCGCGGCGACAATGAAATCGGCATCGCCAAGAGCCTCAGGCTCTCGGCCTTCTATATCGGCTTCGCCTGTCTCTACGGCGCCGTCGTCTGGTGGGCCTTCGAGACAGGCAATCTCAAGACGACCGACGGCACCCATGCCGGCGTCACCTTTTTCACCGGCTTCTTCATCGAGAAGGCGCTGTCGATCGACAACGTCTTCGTCATCTCGCTGATCTTCTCCTTCTTCGCCATCCCGCGGCGTTACCAGTACCGCGCGCTGGTCTGGGGCATCATCGCGGTGATCATCCTGCGTGGCCTGATGATCGGCATCGGCGCGGCGCTGGTGCAGCAGTATGACTGGATCCTCTTCATCTTCGGCGCCTTCCTGGTCGCGACCGGCATCAAGATGCTCGTCGTGCCCGAGGCCGAGCCCGACATTTCGAAGAACAAGCTCATCCACTTCTTCAAGAAGCGGATGCGCGTGACCGACAGCCTGCATGGCGAGCGCTTCTTCGTCCGGCAGCCGGATGCGGTGACCGGCCGCATGCTGATTTACGCCACGCCTCTGTTCCTGGCGCTGGTGGTGATCAACATCGCCGACCTCATCTTCGCGGTCGACTCGGTGCCGGCGATCTTCGCGATCACGACGGATCCGTTCATCGTCTTCACCGCCAACATCATGGCGATCCTCGGCCTGCGCGCGCTCTATTTCGCACTGGCCGCGATGGTCCACCGCTTCGAGTACCTGAAGACGGCGCTGGCTCTGGTGCTGGTCTTCATCGGCGGCAAGATCTTCTGGAACCAGATCTTCGGCAAGGTCGACCCCGCCATCTCGCTCGGCGTGACGCTGGCGCTGATCCTCGGAGGCGTTGTCTTCTCGCTCTGGAAGACCCGCGGCCAGGCGGCCACCAGGCACGCGGAGTGACGCCATCCCGACGGCGCGCGGCTCACAGCGGCAGCGCGCCGTCGGTCTTCACCTCCTCCATCACCGCATAGGTGCGCGTCTCGCGCACCGCCGGCAGCGCCAGCAGCACCTCCCCGAGGAAGCGGCGATAGGCGTTCATGTCGGCGACGCGCGTCTTCACCAGATAGTCGAACCCGCCCGCCACCATGTGGCACTCCAGAACCTCCGGGGCCCGCTTCACCGCCGCCGCGAAGCGCTCGAAGGCGTCGGGCGTCGTCTTGTCGAGATAGACCTCGACGAAGACGAGCAGGTTGAGCCCGAGCTTGAGCGGGTCCAGCGTCGCGCGATAGCCGGTGATGTAGCCCTCTCGCGTCAGCCGCTTCAGCCTCTCGCCCGCCGCCGTCGGCGACAGCCCGACCTTTTCGGCCAGTTCCACGCCGGCCATGCGGCCGTCTCCCTGGATCAGCGACAGGATGCGGCGGTCGGTTCGATCGAGCACGGGATGAATCTCGGCAAGAGGCGTCATATGCCGGACAAGATACGGCCTCTGCGCCAAAACAGCCAATTGATATGAGGCCAGGACCGGACGATCCTTCAGATCATCCGCTGCACCGGTTCGGAGCCCTTTCATGGCCGCCCTTCTCCCGCCCTTTCGTGCCCCCTTCGCGCAGGACGACGGCGAGATCGCCGCGCGGTTGCTGGCCGGCGCGCGCCGCGAACCGGCGGCAAAGGCCCGCATCGACGCCCGCGCAACCGGGCTGATCGAGGCGATCCGCAGCCGCAAGGTCGGGCTCGGCGGCATCGAGGAGCTGCTGCGGGAATATTCGCTCTCGACCCGCGAGGGCCTGGCCCTGATGGTTCTGGCCGAAGCCCTGCTGCGCGTGCCCGACGCCGCCACCGCCGACCGCCTGATCGAGGACAAGCTCGGCCAGGGCGACTTCGCCCATCACGAATCGAAATCGGACGCCTTCCTGGTCTCGGCCTCAGCCTGGGCGCTCGGCATCACGGCCCGCGTCATCCAGCCCGGCGAGACGCCGACCAGCATCATCGGCGGCCTCGCCAAGCGGCTGGGCATGCCGACGGTGCGCACCGCGACGCGCCAGGCCATGCGCGTCATGGGCAACCATTTCGTGCTCGGCCAGACCATCGAGGAGGCACTGAAGCGCGCCGGCTCGAAGAGCGGCAAGCTCTACCGCTATTCCTTCGACATGCTCGGCGAGGGCGCCCGCACGCAGGCCGACGCCGACCGCTACTTCGCCTCCTATGCCGCGGCGATCGACGCCATCGGCCGCTCGGCCGGCAATGCGTCGCTGCCGGACCGGCCGGGAATCTCGGTCAAGCTCTCGGCCCTACATCCGCGCTACGACGCCACCAACCGCGAGCGCGTCCTGGCCGAACTGACGCCGAAGGTCATCGAACTCGCCCGCCAGGCCAAGCGCTATGACCTCAATTTCACCGTCGATGCCGAGGAGGCCGACCGACTCGAACTCTCGCTCGACATCATCGACGCCGTCGTCGCCGATGCCTCCCTGGCGGACTGGGACGGCTTCGGCCTCGCCATCCAGGCCTATCAGAAGCGCGCCTCGGCCGTGATCGCCCATATCGGCGCGCTGGCCGAAGCCCATGGCCGTCGCATGATGGTGCGCCTCGTCAAGGGCGCCTATTGGGACACCGAGCTGAAGCGCGCCCAGGAGCGCGGCCTGGCCGACTATCCGGTCTTCACCCGCAAGGCGATGACCGACCTGAACTACGAGGCCTGCGCCGCCCAGCTGTTGGCGCTGCGCCCGCTCATCATCCCGCAATTCGCCACCCACAACGCCCAGACGGTCGCGACCGTCGCGGAGATGGCGGGGTCGTCCGACGGCTTCGAGTTCCAGCGCCTGCACGGCATGGGAGAGGCGCTATACGAAAAGCTCCTCGCCGACTCCGATGGCTTCGCCTGCCGGACCTATGCGCCGGTCGGCGGCCATCAGGACCTGCTCGCCTATCTGGTGCGCCGCCTGCTCGAGAACGGCGCCAACTCCTCCTTCGTCAGCGTCTCCGGCGATCCCGACGTGCCCGTGGCGCAGTTGCTCGTGCCCCCGGCGGATATCATCGGCCAGCCCGGCGCGGCGCGGCACCGGCGCATCCCGCTGCCGGCGGACCTCTTCGGCCCGTTCCGCAAGAACTCGGCCGGCGTCGAGCTAGGCCATGCCGAAAGCCTCGACGCCCTGCTGGCGGAGATTGCAGCAGCCGCCGGCAAGCCCTTCCCGGAGGCCACCCCGATCATCGACGGCACAAGCGCGGGCGGCGCGGCCCGCGATGTCCGCTCGCCGATCGACAACCACGTCATCGGCCGCGTCACGGAAGCCGACGCAGCGACCGCCGCCCGCGCCATGGCGGCGGCGACGGCGGGCTTCCCGGCCTGGAACGCCACCCCGGCCCGCACGCGCGCGGCGGCTCTGCGCAAGGCCGCCGATCTGATGGAGGCCCGGCGCGGCCTGCTGCTCGCCCTGCTCCAGGCCGAGGCCGGCAAGACGCTCGACGATGCCCTGTCGGAGATCCGCGAGGCGGTCGATTTCTGCCGCTACTACGCCGCCGAGGCCGAGGCGAAGTTCGCGACGCCCATGGTCCTGCCTGGCCCGACCGGCGAGGACAACCGCCTGATCCTGCGCGGACGCGGCGCCTTTCTCTGCATCGCGCCCTGGAATTTCCCGCTCGCGATCTTCGCGGGCCAGATCGCAGCCGCGCTCGTCGCCGGCAACAGCGTCGTCGCCAAGCCGGCGCCGCAGACGCCGCTGATTGCGGCCGTGACCGTGCGGCTGCTGCACGAGGCCGGCATCCCCGCTTCCGCCCTGCATCTGGTGCCCGGCGACGGAGCGGTCGGCGCGGCCCTCGTCGCGCACAGGGACGTCGCCGGCGTCGCCTTCACCGGCTCGACCACCACCGCACGCGCGATCAACCGCACGCTCGCGGCCAAGGACGGCCCGATCGTCCCGCTCATCGCCGAAACCGGCGGCCTCAACGCCATGATCGTCGACGCCACGGCGCTGGCCGAACAGGTCGCCGACGATGTCGTGATGTCGGCCTTCCGCTCGGCCGGCCAGCGCTGCTCGGCGCTGCGCCTGCTCGTCGTCCAGGACGACGTCGCCGACAAGATGATCGAGATGATCACCGGCGCCGCCCGCGAGCTGAAGCTCGGCGATCCCCGCGCGATCGACACCCATATCGGCCCGGTCATCGACGCCGCCGCCAAGCACCGCCTCGACGGCCATATCGACGCCATGCGCAAGCTCGGCAGCGTCGCCTGGGCGGGGCAGGCGCCCGCCCTCGGCGGCATCTATGTGGCGCCGCATGTCGTGACACTCGGCTGCGTCGCCGATCTCTCCCAGGAGCATTTCGGCCCGATCCTCCATGTCGTGCGCTGGAAGGCCGGCGAACTCGACCGGGTCATTCATGACATCGAGGCGACCGGTTACGGCCTGACGCTCGGCGTCCATTCGCGCATCGAGACCACGATCGAGCAGGTCACGAGCCGGCTCTCGACCGGCAACATCTATGTCAACCGCAACATCATCGGCGCCGTGGTCGGTGTGCAGCCCTTCGGCGGCCACGGCCTCTCGGGCACCGGCCCGAAGGCCGGCGGGCCGCACTACCTGATGCGCTTCGCCACGGAGCAGACGGTGACGATCAACACGGCGGCCGCCGGCGGCAATGCCAGCTTGATCGCGATGGGGGAGTAGGCGAAACCTCACTGACGGCAACGGACGAGTTCGACGAGGATGGCCATGGACGCGATCAGCTTCGACCACTGCGTCATCCACGTCTCGGACTGGGATCGCTCAAACGCCTTCTATCGGGACGTTCTCGGGGCCACCGTGGTCCCGAACGGGGCGGGCTTCGTCTACCGCATCGGCGCCGTCCAGCTGAACTGCCACGGCCCGGGGCTCCAGCCCGACCCCAAGGCACGGCTGCCCGTTCCGCCCGGCGGCAGCGATCTGTGCTTCCGCTGGGACGGGCCCATCGAGGGCGCGGTCGCGCATCTGGTTGCCCGCTATGTGCCTGTCGAACTCGGCCCCGTGCCGCGCTTCGGGCGCGGCGGCGCCGGCACCAGCGTGTATTTCCGGGATCCCGACGGCTCTCTGCTCGAGTTCATCAGCTACGCCTGACAACGAAAAAGGGCCGCTCGCGCGGCCCCGTGATCGTCTCAGGCTATCATGGCGCTCAGGCCGCCTTGCGGGTCTCGAAGACGTGCTTGAATTCGCGCAGTTGCACCAGCGTGTCATGCAGGCGCTTCTTCTCGTCCTCGTCCTGCGAGCCCGTCAGCTTGGTCTCGGCGCTCAGGATCTCCTGGTCGAGCACGGCGGCGTTGACGTCCTCGAGGAAGCGGCCCTGCTCCGCCAGAATCGTCGTCGAGGCGGCATTGATCTCGACGAGACCGCCATTGACGAAGAACTCCTTGCCGTTGCTGCCGGTCGTCTGGACGAAGACGATGCCCGCCTTCAGCGTGGCGACCAGCGGCGCATGGCCGGCCAGGACCGTCATCTCGCCCTCGATCGAGGGAACGATGACGCTGACGACCTCGCCCGAGAACAGGATGCGCTCCGGCGAGACGAGTTCGAACTTGAAGGTGGCCATCGTATATCTCTCCTCGGCTCGTCATGGTCGGGCTTGACCCGACCATCGCGGAAACCAGCGTCCTCTGGTCGTGAGATTCCCGGGCCGAGCCCGAGAATGACGATCCTCAGGCCGCTTCGGCGGCCAGGCGCTGGGCCTTCTCGATGGCTTCATCCATCGAGCCGACCATGTAGAACGCCGCCTCCGGCAGATGGTCGTACTTGCCCTCGACCAAGCCCTTGAAGCCCTTGATCGTGTCCTCGAGCGCGACCAGCTTGCCCGGCGAGCCGGTGAAGATTTCCGCGACGAAGAAGGGCTGCGACAGGAAGCGCTCGATCTTGCGGGCGCGCGCCACCGTCAGCTTGTCCTCTTCCGAGAGCTCGTCCATGCCCAGGATCGCGATGATGTCCTGCAGCGCCTTGTAGCGCTGGAGGATCTGCTGGACCTGACGCGCCACGCCGTAGTGCTCGGCGCCGACGATGTCGGCCGAGAGCATGCGCGAGGTCGAGTCGAGCGGGTCGACCGCCGGGTAGATGCCCTTTTCCGCGATCGAGCGCGACAGCACGGTCGTGGCGTCCAAGTGCGCGAAGGAGGTCGCGGGCGCCGGGTCGGTCAGGTCGTCGGCGGGGACGTAAATCGCCTGCACCGAGGTGATCGAGCCCTTGTTGGTGGTGGTGATGCGCTCCTGCAAGTTGCCCATGTCGGTCGCCAGTGTCGGCTGATAGCCCACCGCCGACGGGATGCGGCCGAGCAGAGCCGACACTTCCGAGCCCGCCTGCGTGAAGCGGAAGATGTTGTCGACGAAGAACAGCACGTCCTGGCCCTTGTCGCGGAAGTCTTCGGCGACGGTCAGGCCCGACAGGGCGACGCGCATGCGGGCGCCCGGCGGCTCGTTCATCTGGCCGTAGACCAGGGCGCATTTGGAGCCTTCGCCGCCGCCCTTCTTGTTCACGCCCGACTCGATCATCTCGTGATAGAGGTCGTTGCCCTCGCGGGTGCGCTCGCCGACGCCGGCGAACACCGAGTAACCACCGTGGGCCTTCGCGACGTTGTTGATGAGCTCCATGATCAGCACGGTCTTGCCGACGCCGGCGCCGCCGAACAGGCCGATCTTGCCGCCCTTGGCGTAGGGAGCCAGAAGGTCGACGACCTTGATGCCGGTGACCAGGATCTGCGCGTCAGTCGCCTGCTCGGCATAGGACGGGGCCGGCTGGTGGATGCCGCGGGTGGCGGTCGTCATGATCGGGCCGGCCTCGTCGATCGGCTCGCCGATGACGTTCATGATGCGGCCGAGGCACTCGTCGCCGACCGGAACCGCGATCGGGGCACCGGTGTCGGTCACCGACTGGCCACGGACCAGGCCTTCGGTCGAGTCCATCGCGATGGTGCGGACCGTGTTCTCGCCGAGATGCTGGGCGACCTCGAGGACGAGGCGGTTGCCGAGGTTGGTCGTCTCGAGCGCGTTCAGGATCTCCGGCAGGACGCCGTCGAACTGGACGTCGACGACGGCGCCGATGACCTGCGCGATGCGGCCGGTGCCGGTGTTGGCGGGCTTCTCGGCGGCGGCGGTCTTCTTCGTAGCGGCTTTGGCCATGGTGATAACCTCGGATTCGCGTTCAGCGTGTCGACAAAGCCGGCGCGCCGGCCTCAATTCAGGCGGTTAGAGCGCTTCCGCGCCGGAGATGATCTCGATCAGTTCCTTGGTGATCATCGCCTGGCGCGAGCGGTTGTAGAGCTGCGTCTGCTTCTTGATCATCTCGCCGGCGTTGCGCGTGGCGGAGTCCATCGCCGACATGCGCGCGCCCTGCTCGGAGGCGGCGTTCTCGAGGAGCGCGCGCAGCACCTGGACGGTGAGGTTGCGCGGCAGCAGCGTCTCGAGGATCTCGCCCTCGTCCGGCTCGTAATCGTAGACCGCCTCGGTCGCCTTGGTGCCGGCCGGGATTTCGGCGGGAATGATGCGCTGGGCGGTCGGGATCTGCGAGATCACCGACTTGAACTTCGAGAAGAACACGGTCGCGACGTCGAACTCGCCGGCCGCGAAGCGCGACAGGACGTTCTGGGCGATGGTCTCGGCATTGGCGTAGCCGACCTGCTTGAAGGAGCGCAGGTCGATCAGCTCGATGATGTCCTTCTCGAACTGCCGCTTCAGAAGGTCATAGCCCTTCTTGCCGACGCAGATGATCTTGACGGTCTTGCCCTCGGCCTTGAGCGCCAGCGCCTTGTCGCGGGCGAGACGGGCGATCGAGGAGTTGAAGGCGCCGCACAGGCCGCGCTCGGCCGTGCAGACCAGCAGCAGATGCACCTTGTCGGAGCCCGTTCCGGCGATCAGGCGCGGCGCGCTCGAGCCGGTCACGCCGGCGGCGAGATTGGCCAGCACCGTCTCCATGCGCTCAGCATAGGGGCGGGCGGCTTCCGCCGCAGCCTGCGCCCGGCGCAGCTTCGCGGCCGCGACCATCTGCATGGCCTTGGTGATCTTCTGCGTCGCCTTCACGGAAGCGATGCGGTTTCGTAGGTCCTTAAGGGACGGCATCCGGTCTTGACCCTCTACCCGTCATGGCCCGCAGCGCGGCGACGAAGCAATCCAGAGCATGTGCGCAGCGAGGCTGGATTGCTTCGCTGCGCTCGCAATGACGATCAGGCGAACGACTTCGCGTAATCCGTGACCAGTTCCTTCAGCTTCGCGGCGTTCGCGTCCGAAAGATCCTTGGACTTGCCGATCTCGGCCAGCATGTCGGCATGCTTGCCGCGCACCAGCGCCAGCAGCCCGTCCTCGAAGGCGCGGACCTTGGCAACCGGCAGGGCGTCGAGATAGCCGTTGACGCCGGCATAGATCACCACGACCTGCTCTTCCATCTTCAGCGGCGCGAACTGCGGCTGCTTCAGGAGCTCGGTCAGGCGGGCGCCGCGGTTGAGCAGGCGCTGGGTGACGGCGTCGAGGTCGGAGCCGAACTGCGCGAAGGCGGCCATCTCGCGATACTGCGCGAGCTCGCCCTTGATCTTGCCGGCGACCTTCTTGGTCGCCTTGGTCTGCGCGGCCGAGCCGACGCGCGACACCGAGAGGCCGACGTTCACCGCCGGGCGGATGCCCTGGTAGAACAGGTCGGTCTCGAGGAAGATCTGGCCGTCGGTGATCGAGATCACGTTGGTCGGGATGTAGGCGGACACGTCGTTCGCCTGCGTCTCGATGACCGGCAGGGCCGTCAGCGAGCCGAGGCCGGCATCCTCGCCCATCTTCGCCGCGCGCTCGAGCAGGCGGGAGTGGAGGTAGAACACGTCGCCCGGATAGGCCTCGCGGCCCGGCGGGCGGCGCAGCAGCAGCGACATCTGGCGGTAGGCGACGGCCTGCTTGGAGAGGTCGTCATAGATGATCACGGCGTGCATGCCGTTGTCGCGGAAATACTCGCCCATGGCGCAGCCGGCGAAGGGCGCCAGGAACTGCATGGGGGCCGCATCCGAGGCGGTCGCCGCGATCACGATCGAGTACTCCAGCGCGCCGCGCTCTTCGAGCACCTTCACGAACTGGGCGACGGTCGAGCGCTTCTGGCCGATCGCGACATAGACGCAGTAGAGCTTCTGGCTCTCGTCGCCGGTCTCGTTGTTGGCCTTCTGGTTCAGGATCGTGTCGAGCGCCACGGCGGTCTTGCCGGTCTGGCGGTCGCCGATGATCAGCTCGCGCTGGCCGCGACCGATCGGGATCAGGGCGTCGATCGCCTTCAGGCCGGTCGCCATCGGCTCGTGCACCGACTTGCGCGGGATGATGCCGGGCGCCTTGACGTCGACGCGCGAGCGCTGGGTCGCCTTGATCGGGCCCTTGCCGTCGATCGGGTTGCCGAGCGCGTCGACGACGCGGCCGAGCAGTTCCTTGCCGACCGGCACGTCCACGATGGCGCCCGTGCGCTTGACCGTCTGGCCTTCCTTGATCTCGCGGTCGGAGCCGAAGATCACGACGCCGACATTGTCGCTCTCGAGGTTGAGCGCCATGCCGCGCACGCCGCTCTCGAACTCGACCATCTCACCGGCCTGGACCTTGTCGAGGCCGTAGACGCGGGCGATGCCGTCGCCGACGGAGAGAACCTGGCCGACCTCGGTGACGGAGGCTTCGGACCCGAAATTCGAAATCTGGGCCTTCAGGATCGCGGAGATTTCAGCGGGGCGGATTTCCATCAGCCGACCTCTTTCATGGCAAGACGAATTGAATTGAGCTTGGTTTTCAGCGAGGCGTCGACCATCCGGGAACCCATCTTCACGACGAGCCCGCCGATCAGCGACGGATCGATCTTGATCGCGACATCGACATCCTTGCCGGCGACGGCGGCGAGCGCGGCGCGGATCTCGTCGACCCGCTTGGCCGCGGGCGCCTCGGCCAGCGTGACCTCGGCGCTGACGATGCCCTTGGCCTCGGCGACGAGCGCCTTGTAGGCGGCGATCATGCCCGGCAGCGCGAACAGGCGGCGCTTGCTGGCGACGAGGCCGATGAAATTGGCGGCGAGACCGGTGAGGCCCGCCTTGGCGAGCACGGCCTTGATCGCGCCGGTCTGCTCCTCGGCCGAGAAGGCGGGGCTGCCGACGAGGCGCCGCAGATCCTCGCTTTCGGCCAGCATCGCCGAGAAGCTGTCGAGATCGGCGTTGACGGCATCGATGGCATTGGCCTCGCTGGCCAGCTCGAACAGGGCCGTGGCGTAGCGACCGGCCACGCCCGAAACCAGTGATCCTTGCGATCCGCCTTCAGCCACGCGTCAAATCTCTCGTTTCATGGGACCGCCCCGGCGGCCTTCGGGGGAAGGCGGAGTGCAAGGTCCCGGCGCTGCGATGTATCACGGACGTGAGGCCGGCAAGACGGCTCCGCGACCTAAATGTGGCGGTGCACTAGCATGTGGTTTTGGGGCGCGCAATCCGTTGATGCCGATCGAAGGCGCGGTTCCGTCTGTCTTTTCCGCCGCCGCCGGACGAGACCCTCGCCAGGCTCGCCGCCTCAGAGGAAACTCTGCGGATCGACGTCGACCGCCACCCGCACCGAACCCTTGGGCTTGCTCGCCCGCCTGAGCCAGGCGCGCAGGTAATCCTGCAGGTTGACGTCGCGCCCCGTCCGGACGATCAGCCGCATGCGGTGGCGCCCGCGCAGCACGGCGAGCGGCGCCTCGGCCGGGCCGAGCACGACGACACCGTCGGGCGGCTCGGCACAGCGCGCCAGCGCCCGGGCATGCGCCTCCGCCTCCGTCTGGTTGGCGGCAGAGACGATCAGCGCCGCCAGCCGCCCGAAGGGCGGCAGGCCTGCCGCCTCGCGCGACGCCGTCTCTGCGGCATAAAACCGCTCCGGATCGCCGGAGATCAGCGCCTTGAGAACCGGATGGGCTGGGTCATGCGTCTGCAGCAAGGCGCGGCCCGGCCGTTCGCCACGGCCCGCCCGGCCGGTCACCTGCCGCAGCACCTGGAAGGTGCGCTCCGCCGCACGCGGATCGCCCGAGGTCAGGCCGAGATCGGCGTCGATCACACCGACCAGCGTCATGCCCGGGAAATTGTGTCCCTTGGCGACGAGTTGCGTGCCGATGACGATGTCGAACTCGCCGGCCGCCACCGCCATCAATTCAGTCTTCAGACGCTCGGTCCCGCCGGGAAAATCGCTCGACAGCACGATGCCCCGCGCCTGCGGGAACAGCGTCGCGACCTCCTCGGCCAGCCGCTCGACGCCGGGGCCGCAGGCGCTCAGGCTGTCCTGCGCATGGCATTGCGGGCATTCATGCGGCCGGCGCTCGACATGCCCGCAATGATGGCAGACCAGCGCACGGCGGAAGCGATGGTCGACCAGCCAGGCCGAGCAGTTCGGACACTGGAAGCGGTGGCCGCAATCGCGGCACAGCGTCAGCGGCGCATAGCCGCGCCGGTTCAGGAACAGAAGCGACTGCTCGCCGGCCTCCAGATTGGCGGTCATGGCCTTCGCCAGCGTGTCCGAGATCCAGCGCCCGCGCGGCGGCTTGTCCTGGCGCAGATCGACCAGGCCCAGCGTCGGAAGGGTGCGCCCGCCGAAGCGCTCGGGCAGCTTGAGATGGGTGTAGCGCCCGCGATCGGCATTGACGCGGGTTTCCAGAGACGGCGTCGCCGAGGTCAGGATCACCGGCGCGTTCTCGATGCGCCCGCGTACCACCGCCATGTCGCGGGCGTGATAGGCGACGCCGTCCTCCTGCTTGTAGGCGGCCTCGTGCTCCTCATCGACGACGATCAGTCCGAGATCCCTGTAGGGCAGGAACAGCGCCGAGCGAGCACCCGCCACCACCTTCGCCTCGCCGCTGGCGATCGCCGCCTGCAGCCGCTCGCGCCTGCGCCCCGTCACGGCCGAATGCCACAGCCCGGGCCGGACCCCGAAGCGCGCCTCGAACCGGTCGATGAACTGCGCGGTGAGCGCGATCTCGGGCATCAGGATCAGGCTCTGGCGCCCGAGCCGGATGGCCTCGGCCACGGCCTCGAAATAAACCTCGGTCTTGCCCGAGCCGGTCACGCCCTCGAGCAGCGTCACCCCATAAGTGGCGGCCCTGACCGAGGCGACGAGCGCCTGCGCCGCCGCCGCCTGATCCTCCGACAGGGCCGGCGCAGCATGGTCGGGATCGGGCATGGCCGCCACCGCCTCGCGCGGCAGCGGCTCCACCGCGAAGGTCCCGGCATCGACCAGGGAATCGATCACGGCGGCGCTGACCGAAGCCGCCTCGGCGAGCGCGCTCTTGGCCGTGAGCAGCCCGCCTTCCGCGGCCGCGATCGCCCGCGCCCGCGCCGGCGTCATCCGCGCCGGGGGCGCACCGACGAGCCGGATGCCCATCTTCGGGCGCTCGGGCCCGTCCTCGGGAGGCCGCCGCAGCGCCAGCGCCAGCACGGATCCCTTGGGAGCGAGCGTGTACCAGGCGACCCAGTCGACCAGCTTCATCAGCGCGCCGTCGAGCGGCGGCATGTCGAGCCTGGCGGTGACGCTCTTGAGATTCCCGCCGCCCCCGGCGCCACGCTCCCAGACGACACCGACCGTCTGGCGCGGCCCGAGCGGCACCTGCACCACATCTCCGGGCGCCAGCACGAGCCCATCAGGCACCGCATAGCTGTAGGCCTGGTCGAGCGCGAGCGGGATCAGCACCTCGACGGTGCCGCCATCCGCCGCCTGATCTGCTCCGCCGCTCATCGCCCGTGCCTAGCCCCTGGCCGCCACGGCGACAACCGCCTGCCTTGCCATGGCCGCGATCGCATGATGACTGCCGCTTCCCCGGTCGCAGATCCGAGCCTCCCCATGCCTTTCGCCTTCCACTGCTCGACCGCCATCTTGTTCGGCGCCGCCCTGATCACGACCTCGATGCTGCCCGCGCGGGCCCAGCCGGCGCCGCCCGAGAACTGGCCCGCGATCAAATGCGAGCGCTATACGAAAGCCTATGCCGAGGCGCTGTCGAAGCTGGGGCGCAAGGGGCTGAGCCCCGATTTCCTCGACGCGCACGAGGCCTTTCTGGTTTCGGGCTGCAGCATCAAGGGCGAGGTCTGCCCGCGCAGCGCCGAGGAGCTCAACCTCGCCAATGTGATGGTCGTCATGGGGATGAACCAGGGCATGGCCAGCACCTTCATGCCCTTCGCCTGCCCGAAGCGCTGAACCGCCGCTTCGCGAGGCGTTAAGGTTGCGCCGTCATGCTCCGGGCCGACCCGAGGCACAGGCCGCTCCATGACCGATTTCGACACCCTCGCCCGCGCCTGGCTCGACCATCTCGCCCATGAGCGCCGGCTCTCGCCGAAGACGCTGGAGGCCTATTCGCGCGATTTGCGCCAGTTCGCGGCCTTCCTCACCGAGCATCTCGGCGGACCCGCGACCGTGGCCGATGTCGCGGCGCTGAAGCCGGCGGATCTGCGCGCCTTCCTCGGCCGCCGCCGCCGCGAGGACGTCGGCAACCGCACGCTGATGCGCCAGCTCGCGGCGCTGCGCTCCTTCGCCCGCTTCGGCGAGCGCACGGGTCGTCTGACCGCCGCCGCCTTCGCCGCGACGCGGGGCCCGCGCATCGGCAAGGCCCTGCCCCGCCCGCTGGAGGCGCGGGCCGCGCGCGCCGTCACAAAGGCCGAGACGCGGGCCGGCGATGTCCGCGATCCCTGGATCCTCGCCCGCGACGCCGCCGTCCTGTCGTTGCTCTATGGCTGCGGCCTGCGCATCTCGGAGGCGCTGTCGCTGACCCGCGCCCAGGCTCCCGCCCATGCGGGCGACACGCTCACCGTGATCGGCAAGGGCAGCAAGACCCGCATGGTCCCGGTCCTGCCGGTCGTGGTCGACACCATCGCCGGCTATCTCGCGCTCTGCCCCTGGCGCCTGCCGCCGGAAGGGCCGCTCTTCGTCGGCGCCAAGGGCGGCCCGCTCTCCCCGCGCATCATCCAGCTCGCGGTCGAGAACCTTCGAGGTGCGCTCGGCCTGCCGGATTCCGCGACACCGCACGCGCTGCGACACTCCTTCGCCACCCATCTGCTCGGCCGCGGCGGCGATCTGCGCGCCATCCAGGAACTGCTCGGCCATGCCTCGCTCTCGACGACGCAGATCTACACCCGCGTCGACTCCGCCCGGCTGATGGCGGCCTATGACGCCGCGCACCCACAGTCCGGCCGGTGAGTCCTCCCTGACGTCCGACCGTCAGCCCGCGGCGCCCGGATAGGCCGGCAGCGGCGGACGCAGCCTTTCCCAGGCGCGCGCCAGCCGCAGCACGCCGAGATCGTCGAAGCGCCGCCCCGTGATCTGCAGCCCGATCGGCAGGCCGCCCGCGGTCATCGCCGCTGGCACGGCGATCGAAGGCTGGTCCGACATGTTGGCCGGCAGCGTGAAGACGATGTGTTCGAAGGGCCGGTCCGGATCATCGAGCGGCGAGGCGAGTTCGGCGGCATAGCTCGGCACCGGCGCGACCGGCGACAGCACGAAGTCGAAGGGCGCGCTCTGCTTCAGGGCCGCGTCCTTGATCGCCAGCATCTGGCTCATCCCGCGATAGACGCGCTCGCCCGAGAGCCCGTCGCCCCGCTTCGCCCAGGCAAAGATATAGGGCAGCACCTGCGCCTGCTTGTCCGGCGAGAGCGCACCGATATCGGCCCAGGCGCGCTGGCTCCAGAAATCGTCGAGCCCGTCCAGCATGGTTCGCGTCAGGAAGGCCGGCGCCTCCTCGACGATCGCGCCCGCCGCCGCGAAGGCCCGGCCAGCCGCCTCGATCGCTGCCCTCGTCTCCGGCTCGACGGGGATCCCGATGCCCGGATCGAGATGCAGGCCGAGTCGTAGCCCTTTCACGTCGATGTCGAGCGACAGCCAGTCGATCTCCTGCGGCGGCAGGCTCATGCCGTCGCGCGCGTCGGGCTTCGCGATCTCGCGCATCATCAGCGCGGCATCCGCGACCGTTCGGGTCATCGGCCCGGCGACGCGGCCGTAATAGCTCGGGTCGATCGGCACTCGGCCGAAGCTCGGCTTCAGACCGACCAGCCCGCACCAGCCGGCCGGCAGCCGGATCGAGCCGCCGATATCCGTGCCGACATGCAGCGGCCCGTAACCGGCCGCGCCCGCCGCCCCGGCCCCGGCCGAGGAGCCGCCCGGATTCTTGGTTTCGTCCCAGGGATTGCGCGCGAGGTCGTGGAAGCTCGACAGGCCCGAGGACAGCATTCCGTAATCGGGCATCGTCGTCTTCGCCAGCATCACGAACCCGGCCTCCCCCAGCCGCGCGGCGACGGGGGCATCCTCCGGCATGGGCGACAGGTCGCGCGCGGCCGTCCCGATCGGCATCGGCGTGCCCCGGGTCGCGATGTTCTCCTTGATCGTGCCGGGAACGCCGTCGAGCGGCAGCGGCTGCCCCTTCATCCAGCGGGCCTCGGATTCCTTCGCCGCCTGGCGCGCCGCCTCGGGATCATAGGCATAGAGGGCCTTGAGCCGCGGCTCGCAAGCCTCGATCCGGGCGATGACCGCCTCCACCACCTCGACCGGCGAGAGCACCTTGGTGCGATAGGCTTGCAGCAGTTCGGCGGCGCTGAGATCGGCGGGGCTGGGCATCGGCATCATCCTCGGCAGGCGGGGCGCGGCATGGCCATCATCCATGCCATGGCGGATCGGACACGGCATGGTCGCGCGGCGCAACCCGCGCCGGACCTGGCCGCATCACGACCCAAGCAAGCCCCGCGCCGAAGCCGGCCCCTCAGGCGAAGTAGTCCGGATGCTGCGCCCGCAGATGCACGAGGTCGGGCAGCAGCGTTCCAAGATGCTTGCGCATCGCGGCGACCGCAGCCGGCCCGTCATGGCGGCGGACCGCATCGACGATCGAGAGATGCTCGCGGATCACCATCGCCATGCGCCCCGGCACCGGCAGCGTCATGCGCCGGCAGCGGTCGATCTGGCTCTTGGCCGCATGCGCGATCTTCCAGATGCCGGGATAGCCGGCGACCATGGCCAGGGTCTCGTGAAAGTCCTCGTCCGCGCGATGGAAGCTCTCCTGGTCGCCCGCCTCGAGGGCCTCGTGCTGGCGGGCGATCGTGGCATCCAGCCGACTGACCGCCTCGGGCGTCGCAATCCGCGCCACGAGGTCGATGGTTGCGCATTCGAGCGCCTGCCGGATGAAAACGGCCTCGGGAATCGCCTCGCTCGGGATCCGCGCGACGAAGGTGCCGGCCTGCGGGAAGATCTCGACGAGGCCTTCCTCCTTCAGCCGGATCAGGGCCTCGCGAACCGGCGTCCGGCTCATGCCGAAATGCGCGGTCAACTCCTTCTCGACCAGCGCTGCGCCCGGCACGATCTCCATCGCCAGAATGGCGCGCCTCAGCTCGTCCTGCACCATCGAGGCCGCCGTCGAGCGGCCGGCCGGAATGCCGCCCGCCGGCTGGCGCCGCCGCTCCCGGCGCACCGGATCGACGCTCACCTTCGGCGGAATCGTGACCTGCGACATCGCCTTGCCTCGTTGGGCCGGCGGGCCGGGCGGCCCTGCCAGAAGAATGCGCCTGCCGCATGGCGACCGCGCTTCCCGGCGGATAGCACGACTATCTGTGACGTACTAGTATATTAGTATATTGACCGCGCCTCGCGGTCGCGCCTATGGTCCGCCGGCCGATCCGATGGGAGCGCCCGGACGAATGTTGCTGCATGATGATCGCCTGTTTCCCGCGGACCCCGTGACGCGCGGAATCGCGCGCCGGCTCTATGCCGGGATTCGCGATCTGCCGATCATCTCGCCGCACGGCCATACCGACCCGCGCTGGTATGCCGAGGACCAGCCTTTCCCCGACCCCGCGACACTGCTGGTCAAGCCGGACCACTACATTTTCCGGATGCTCTATTCGCAGGGCGTGCGGCTGGAGCAGCTCGGCATCCCCCGCAAGGACGGCGGCCCGGTCGAGACCGACCCGCGCGCGGTCTGGCGCCTGTTCGCCCGGCACTGGTTCCTGTTCCGGGGCACACCGACCCGGCTCTGGTTCGAGCACGCGCTCTCCTCGGTCTTCGGCATCAACGAGCGGCTGTCGCCGGAGAACGCCGACAAGCTCTATGACCGGATCGCCGAGAAGCTGGGCGAGCCCGAGCTGCGGCCGCGCGCGCTGTTCGAGCGCTTCAAGATCGAGGCGATCTCGACCACCGAGGGCGCGCTCGACGACCTGAAGTGGCACGACATGATCAGGGCCTCGGGCTGGAGCGGCAAGGTCGTCACCGCCTATCGCCCGGACAGCGTCGTCGACCCTGAATTCGAGGGCTTCGCCAACAACCTCGAACAGTTCGGCGAACTCACCGGTGAGGATGCCCATAGCTGGAGCGGTTATCTCGCCGCCCACCGCCAGCGCCGCGACTATTTCCGCGCGCGCGGCGCGACCTCCTCCGACCACGGCCACGCCACCGCCCGCACCGCCAACCTCTCCAAGGCCGACGCCGAGGCGCTCTTCGCCAAGGTCGTCGCGGGCAAGGTCTCCGCCGAGGAAGCCGATCTCTTCCGCGGCCAGATGCTGACCGAGATGGCGAAGATGAGCCTCGATGACGGGCTCGTCCTGCAGATCCATCCGGGCTCCTCGCGCAACCACAACCCGCGCCTGTTCGAGCGCTTCGGCCGCGACATGGGCGCCGACATTCCCGTCCGGATGGAATATGTCGCCGCGCTGAAACCCCTGCTCGACGCGGTCGGCAACGAGCCCGGCCTGACCGTCATCGCCTTCACCCTCGACGAGACCAGCTATTCGCGCGAACTCGCCCCGCTGGCCGGCCATTATCCGGCGCTCAAGCTCGGGCCGGGCTGGTGGTTCCTCGATGCACCCGAGGCGATGCTGCGCTTTCGCGAACTGACCACCGAGACGGCCGGCTTCTACAACACCGTCGGCTTCAACGACGATACCCGCGCCTATCTCTCGATCCCCGCGCGCCACGACGTCGCCCGCCGCTGCGACTGCACCTATCTCGCCAAGCTCGTCGCCGAGCACCGACTGGACGAGGACGAGGCCGCCGAGGTCGCACACGATCTCGCCTACCGTCTGGCCAAGGAGGCTTACAAGCTGTGAGCCCCGTCGCCGCCCACCAACTCCGTCATTGCGAGCGCAGCGAAGCAATCCAGAGCCGCGCGCTCGACGTCTCCCTGGATTGCTTCGTCGCTGCGTGCCTCGCAATGACGATGGAGACCATCTGATGATCGACGAACGCCAGGCCGCCCATCCGCGCGACGTGAAGAGCTACGACACTGACGCGCTGCGCGAAGATTTCCTGATCGAGCGCGTTTTCGCCTCAGGCGAGATCACGCTGACCTACAGCCATTACGACCGCATGATCGTCGGCGGCGCGATGCCGGCCGCGGCCGCGCTGACACTCGTCCCCTTCGCGCCGACGGGCACGCCCTTCTTCCTGGCGCGGCGTGAGCTCGGCGTGATCAACCTGGGCGGCGCCGGGCGCGTCACGGTGGACGGCCAGACCTTCGACCTGCCCCATCTCGACGCCCTCTATGTCGGGCTGGGCGCGAAGGAGGTCTCCTTTACCAGCGCCGACGCCGCCAATCCGGCGAAGTTCTATCTGACCAGCGCGCCCGCCCACCGCGAGGCGCCGCACCAGCTGATCCGCAAGGAGGACGCCAACACGATCCATCTCGGCTCGTCGGAGACCTCGAACAAGCGCACCATCCGCCAATACATCATGCCCAACACCACCGGCACGAACCAGCTGGTGATGGGCATGACGGCGCTGGAACCCGGCTCGGTCTGGAACTCGATGCCCTGCCACACCCATACGCGGCGGATGGAGGCCTATCTCTACTTCAACCTCGACCCTGCCCACCGCGTCTTCCACTTCATGGGCGAGCCGACACAGACCCGGCACCTCCTCGTCGCCAACGAGCAGGCCGTGATCTCGCCGAACTGGTCGATCCATTGCGGCTGCGGCACCTCGAACTATGCCTTTGTCTGGGCCATGGCCGGCGACAATGTCGAGTTCACCGACATGGACGCAGCCCCCGTGGACAGCTTGCGCTGATGGCCTCGCCCTTCGACCTCACCGGCCGCAAGGCCCTGGTCACCGGCGCCAATACCGGCATCGGCCAGGGCATTGCGTTGGCGCTGGCGCAGGCGGGCGCCACGGTGGTGGCCGCCGGGCGCTCGGACCTGACCGAGACGCTGGCGCTGGTCGCGGCGGCCGGCGGAACGGCTCATGCCCTCAAGGTCGATCTTCAGGAGCAGGGCATCGCGCCGCGCGTCATCTCACAGGCGCAAGACTTCGCCGGCCCGCTCGACATCCTGATCAACAATGCCGGCATCATTCGCCGGGCCGACGCCCTCGATTTCAGCGAGAGCGACTGGGACGAGGTGATGAACGTCAATCTCAAGGCGACGTTCTTCCTGGCCCAGGCCTTCGCGAAATCGGCCGTCGCGGCGGGACGTGGCGCGCGGATCGTCAACATCGCCTCGCTGCTCTCCTTCCAGGGCGGCATCCGCGTCGCCTCCTACACCGCCAGCAAGAGCGGGCTCGCCGGGCTGACCAAGCTTCTCGCCTGCGAGTGGGCGCAGAAGGGCATCAATGTGAACGCCATCGCCCCGGGCTACATCGAGAGCAACAACACGCAGGCGCTCCGCGCCGACCCCGACCGCAACCAGGCGATCCTCGCGCGCATTCCCGCCGGCCGCTGGGGCAAGCCCTCGGACATCGGCGGCGCGGCCGTGTTCCTCGCCAGCGACGCCGTCGCCTATATGCACGGCGCCATCATCCCCGTCGACGGAGGCTGGCTCGCACGATGACCACGCGTCTCAATTCCTTCTTCCAGCAGGACGCCGCGATCGCCTGGGAGCCGACCGAGCCCGGCGTGAAGCGCAAGATCATGGCCTATGGCGAAGACCTGATGGTCGTGCGGGTGGTCTTCGAGGCTGGCGCCGTCGGCAAGCCGCACCGGCATCCGCATCGGCAGGCCTGCTATGTCGAGAGCGGCGTCTTCGACGTCACCATCGACGGACAGACCCAGCGGCTGACGGCCGGCGACACCTTCTTCGTCCCGGCCGATCTCGTCCACGGCGTCACCGCGGTCGAGGCCGGCCAGCTGATCGATTCCTTCACGCCGATGCGCACCGAATTTCTCTAGACGAGACCGCCAGTTCTCAAGCCGAGACCGCCCTTCCGGCCGCCGCCGGCAGGGCTCCCATTACGGGACAAGAACGACCGGAAAAAGCCGGCGCCACACCAACGAGGGAGAGAAACTGCCATGCTCACCAAACGCACATTCGGCGCGCTCGCGGGCGCCGCCATCCTGGCCCTGGTCGCCGGCACCGCCAGCGCCCAGACCGTCACCCTGCGCTCGACCGACATCCACCCCGACGGCTATCCGACCATCGAGGCGGTCAAGCACATGGGCAAGCTGCTCGAGGAGCGCAGCAAGGGCCGCATCAAGATCAACGTCTTCCACTCGGCCCAGCTCGGCCAGGAGAAGGACACGATCGAGCAGACCCGCTTCGGCGTGATCGACATGAACCGCATCAACATGGCGCCGTTCAACAACCTGATCCCGGCCACCAACGTGCCGTCGCTGCCCTTCATCTTCCGCTCGGTCGACCACATGCGGAAGGTCATGGACGGCCCGATCGGCGACAACCTGCTGAAGGAGTTCGAGAAGCACGACCTCGTCGGGCTGGCCTTCTACGATTCCGGTTCGCGCTCCTTCTACAACTCCAAGCGCCCGATCAACTCGCCGGCCGACATGAAGGGCCTGAAGATCCGCGTGCAGCAGTCGGACATGTTCGTCAGCCTGGTCTCGGCGCTCGGCGCCAACGCCACGCCGATGAATTTCGGCGAAGTCTACTCGGGCCTTCAGACCGGCGTCATCGACGGCGCCGAGAACAACTGGCCGTCCTATGAATCGACCAAGCATTACGAGGTGGCGAAGTTCTACTCGCTGACCGAGCACTCGCTCTCGCCCGAGGTGCTGGTGATGTCGAAGAAGAGCTTCGACAAGCTCAGCGCCGAGGACAAGGCCCTGGTCAGGGCGGCCGCGAAGGAATCCGTCGCCAAGATGCGCGAACTCTGGGACGCGCGCGAGAAGGCCTCCGAAGCCAAGGTCAAGGCCGGCGGCGCGGTCGTCAACGCGGTCGAGAAGCAGCCCTTCATCGACGCGATGAAGCCGGTCTATGACAAGTTCGTCACCGACGCGAAGCTCAAGGAAATGGTCGCCGCCATCCAGGCGGTGAAGTGAGCGTCTGCTGAACATGATGGCGCGCCACCCGGCGCGCCATTTTCCTTTCGTCGTTCCTCGTTCCCGGACCACCCCATGTCACCAGCCTTGACTCGAGTCTCCAGCGCCCTGGCGACGCTGGCCCTGTGGTTGTCCGCGGCCGGGCTGATCGGCATGACGCTCGCCGTCGCCTGGCAGGTCTTCGGGCGCTATGTGCTCAACAGCACGCCGACCTGGACCGAGGCGCTGTCGATCCAGCTGATGGGCTGGTTCATCCTACTGGGGGCCGCCGTCGGCGTCCGCGAGGGCTACCATCTCGGCTTCGACATCCTGCGCATCGCGCTACCGGGTAGGCCTGCCAGGCTGATGGCGCTCGTCAGCCATCTCGTCGTGCTCGCCTTCGGCCTCGCCATGGTCTGGTACAGCTGGGATCTCGTCGTCGGCACCTGGACCGCCACCATCCCGATCCTGGGCTGGCCGGGCGGCATCGATTTCCTGCCGCTGCTCGGCGGCGGCGCACTGATCTCCTTCTTCACCCTCGAACATCTCTACAATCTGGCCGCCGGCCATGACGACGGGACCGGCGCATGAGCCCTGAACTGATCATTCTCTTCGGCAGCTTCGTCGCCCTGCTGCTGATCGGCACGCCGATCGCGTTCTGCCTGGGCGCCGCCTCGCTGGCGACCGTCGTCTATATGGGCATCCCGCCGCTGGTCGTGTTCCAGCGGCTGAACTCCGGCATCAGCGTCTTCTCGCTGATGGCGATTCCCTTCTTCATCTATGCCGGCGACCTGATGATCCGCGGCGGCATCGCCGAACGGCTGGTGCGCTTCGCCGGCTCGCTGGTGGGCCATATGCGCGGCGGGCTGGGCCAGGTGAACATCGCGGCCTCGACCCTGTTCGGCGGCATCTCCGGCTCGGCCGTCGCCGATGCCTCCGCCATCGGCGGGCTGATGATCCCGCAGATGCAGAAGCGCGGCTACGACACCTCCTTTGCCGTCAACGTCACCGTCAGTTCCGCCATCATCGCGCTGCTGATCCCGCCCTCGCACAACATGATCATCTATTCGCTGTCAGCCGGCGGCTCGATCTCCATCGCCGACCTGTTCACGGCCGGGATCGTGCCGGGTCTGCTGCTCGCGGCGACGCTGATGCTCGTCACCTGGTTCGTCGCGCGCAAGCGCGGTTACCCGGCCGAACCGTTTCCGGGCTGGGCCCGGGTCGCGACCTATGCCGTCTCCGCCTTCCCCGGCATCATCCTGATCGGCATCATCTTCGGCGGCGTCCGCTCCGGCGTCTTCACCGCCACCGAGAGCTCCTGCATCGCCGCGGTCTATGCCCTTCTGATCACCGTTCTGGTCTATCGCGGCATGAACCTCGCCGAGTTCAAGGACGCGACCTTCGCCGCCGTGCGCACCACGGCGATGGTCCTGCTTGTGATCGGCTGCGCGGCCGCCTTCGGCTGGCTGCTCGCCTTCTTCCAGGTCCCTTCGGCGATGGTCGCCTTCATGCGGTCGATTTCGAACGACCCGATCGTGATCTTCCTTCTGATCAACCTGCTGCTGCTGTTCCTGGGCACCTTCATGGACATGTCGCCGCTGATCATCATCACCACGCCGATCTTCCTGCCCGTGGTCACGGCCTTCGGCATGGACCCGGTGCATTTCGGCGCGATCCTGATCCTGAACCTCGGCATCGGCCTGTGCACCCCGCCCGTGGGCGCCGTGCTCTTCGTCGGCTGCGCGGTCGGGCGAATCTCGATCTGGGAGGCAATGCGGACGATCTGGCCTTTCTACGGTGCCAGCATCGCCGTATTGATGCTCGTCACCTATGTCCCCGCCATCTCTCTCTGGCTGCCGAGCATGTTCCGTTGACGCGACTGAATACGAAGACCCTCTCCGCCCTGCCCGCCACGGTCCGCCGCCCCGCCTATGACCGCGCGCGACTGACGCCGGGCATCGTCCATCTCGGCTTGGGCGCCTTCGCCCGCGCCCATCTATGCGAGTACACCGAGGACGCGCTGGAACTGGAGTTCGGCGCCTGGGGCGTCACCGGCGCGAGCCTGCAGCGGCCCGACCAGCGCGACCGGCTCAGCCCGCAGGACGGGCTCTACACCCTGCTCAAGCGCGCCCCGGCCGGGCCGGACCTGCGCCTCATCGGCTGCCTCGGTGAGGTGCTGGTCGTGCCGGGGAACCCCGCCGCGCTCATCGCGCGCATGGCCTCTCCCGGCACACGCATCGTCTCGCTGACGGTCACCGAGAAGGGCTACTGCCACGACCCCGCCACCGGCCGCCTCAAGGCCGACCATCCCGACATCGTCCACGACCTCGCCCATCCGGACGCCCCGCGTTCGGCGGTGGGCCTCATCGTCGCCGCCCTGAAGGCGCGTCGCGCCGCCGGGCTCGGCCCCTTCACAGCGCTGAGCTGCGACAACCTCCCCCACAATGGCGGCGTGCTGCGTGGCCTGGTCCGCGATTTCGCGGCGCTGAGCGATGATGGCCTGAGCCAGTGGATCGAGGCGAACGGCGCCTTCCCGGCGACGATGGTCGACCGCATCGTGCCCGCCACGACCGAGGCCGACATCGCCGAGGTCGCCGGCCTGATCGGGCTGGAGGACGCCGCCCCCGTGATCGGCGAGCCCTTCCGGCAATGGGCGATCCAGGACGTCTTCGCCGCCGGCCGGCCGGCCTGGGAGCGTGTCGGCGCCCAGATGGTTTCCGAGGTCGCGCCCTTCGAATTCATGAAGCTGCGCATGCTCAACGGCGCGCATTCCTGCCTCGCCTATCTCGGCTATCTCGCTGGCCACGAGATGGTGTCCGAGGCCAGCGGCGACCCGGTCTTCGCCCGCTTCCTCGAAGGCCTCTGGGGCGAGATCATCCCGACGGTTCCCGCACCGCAGGGCGTCGTCCTTTCCGAGTACGCGCAGGCGCTGCTCGCCCGCTTCCGCAACCCCGCCATCCGCCATCGCACCTGGCAGATCGCCATGGATGGTTCGCAGAAGCTGCCGCAGCGGCTGCTGGGAACGATCCGCGACCGCCTCAAGCAGGACGCCCCGATCGACCATCTCGCGCTCGGCGTCGCGGCCTGGATGCGCTACATCTCCGGCACCGACGAAAAGGGCGCGGTGATCGACATCCGCGACCCGCTGGCCGCGACCTTCGCGGAGAAGGCCAGGGCGGCCGGCCACGACGCGACGGCGCTCAGCCGGTCGCTGCTCGGCATTGAGGCGATCTTCGGCACCGACCTGCCGCGCGAGCCGCGGTTCACCCAGGCCGTCGAGCGGCATCTCGCGGCGCTGTTCGACAAGGGCGCGAAGGCGACGGTGGCCGCGCTCTGATTGATAGCGCGGGGACCCTCTTGATCCCGCCCGCCCCCTCGCGCCAGATGCGCGCATGATCCGCGCCGTCCTCCTCACGCTGGCCCTGCTGACGCTCGCCCCGCAGGCCGCGCCGGCGCAGTCCAGCGTCGCGGTGCCCAACTTCTGGGATCCGCGGATCCGGCTCGACCGGCCCGAGCCCGGCCCGCCCCGCGTCATCCGCTTCCTGACCGACGACGAGTACCCGCCGCTGCACTTCGCCGGGCCCGATGGCGGCCTGACAGGCTTCTCGGTCGAACTGGCGCGGGCCGCCTGCGAGAAACTCGGCTGGACCTGCACCGTGCAGGCGCGCCGTTTCGACACGCTGCTGGATTCGCTCGCCGAGGGCCGCGGCGACGTGCTGGCGGCGGCGGTCAACCTGACACCGCCGATCCGCAACCGCTTTGCGGCCAGCCATCTCTATTTCCGCGGCAGCGCCCGCTTCGCCACCACCCGCGGCAACGCCCAGGCCGAACTCGACACGCGCTCGCTGCAGGGCAAGCGCGTCGCCGTCGTCTCCGGCACGGCGCATCAGGCCTATCTCGAGCGGCTCCTGCCCTTCGTCCAGCGCCGCGAGGCTCCCACCCTCGCCGCCGCCGTCACCGCGCTGCGCAGCGGCGACGCCGAATTCGTCTTCGGCGACGGCGTCGCGCTCGCTCTGCTGCTGGCGGGCTCGGCCGGCGGCGAACTCGCCTTCACCGGCGGCCCGTTCCTGGAAAGCCGCTATTTCGGCGAGGGCGTCGCCTTCCTCATTCGCAAGGACGAAGTGCCGCTGAAGCGCTCCCTCGACTATGCGCTGCAGTCGCTCTGGGACGACGGCACCTATGCGCGGCTCTATCTGCGGTTCTTCCCGGTGAGCCCGTTCTGAGTTTCAGCGTCATTCTCGGGCGAAGACTCGAGAATGACGCCCGCCATCTCAGACCTTCGCCGCCGGCGCGTTCGCGCTCAGCGCCCGCTTGGCCACCGCCGCGAGCCAGCCCGAGGCGGCCGGCAGGATCGCGTCGTTGAAATCATAGCGGTCATTGTGCAGTTCGCCGCCGTCGCGCACCGGGCCGTTGCCGATCCAGACATAGGCGCCCGGCAGCCGTGCCAGAAAATGCGCGAAATCCTCGCCGGTGGTGCTCGCCTTGAGGTCGCGCCGCAGCCCCACCCCGGCCGCAAGAGCCGCCGCCGCCGCGATCTCCTCCTCCGCCGCGGTGTTGATGGTGGCAGCGCCATGCATCGTCTCGACCTCGGCCTGCATCTCGAAGGTGGCCGCGATGTTGTGCGCGATCGCATTGATGCGCCCGAGCAGCCGCTCGCGCACCTCCGCCACGAAGGTGCGGAACGTGCCCTCGATGAAGACGCTGGTCGGAATCTGGTTCGAGGCTGAGCCGCCATGCACCTGGCCGATCGAGACCACGGCCGACTCCATCGGATCGATGTTGCGCGCGACGATCGTCTGCAGCGCGACGATGAGATGCCCCATGGCGACGATCGGGTCGCGCGTCGTCTCCGGCAGCGCCGCATGGCCCGCCGTACCGTTGAGCGTGATCCTGAAGCGGCCGGGCTCCGACATCACCGGCCCGCGATGCACGGCGATGGTGCCCGCCTCCAGCCCCGGCCAGTTGTGCAGGGCGAAGATGCGCTCCATCGGGAAGCGTTCGATCACCCCGTCGGCGAGCATCGCCTGCGCGCCGCCGGCGCCCTCCTCGGCCGGCTGGAAGACGAACTGCACGGTGCCGCTCCAGCCTTCGTCCCGGGCGAGCAGGGCGGCCGCGCCGAGCAGCGCCGTGGTGTGCCCGTCATGGCCGCAGGCATGCATGACGTGCGGCCGCGTGGATTTGTAGGGCAGGTCGTTGGCTTCCAGGATCGGCAGCGCGTCCATGTCGGCGCGCAGGCCGACCGAGCGCTCCGAGGTGCCGCGCTTGAGCGTCGCCACCACGCCATGGCCACCGATGCCGGCGGTGAAGGGCACGCCGAGTTCGGTCAGCTTCGCCTGGACGAAGGCACTCGTCTCCTTCTCCTCGCGGCCCAGTTCCGGATGGGCGTGGAGATGGCGTCGCCAGGCGGTCAGGGTGTCGTGCAGGTGGCGATCCAAGGCGGCGGTCCTCTCGAAGGCGTGTCGGCGGGCAGCCTATACCCGGCACGCCATTCGACAACTGCTCCAGACGCATCCCGTCCGACTCATTGACGCCCCCCTTCGCAATCTGCGAAAGCCCGTCCCTCGCATTTTTCGCGCAGAACCTGGAGAGGACACCACTCCCGATGCCCGTTTTCGACCCCGCCCTTGTGGACGCCGCCCAGCGTTCGGCCGCCTGGCCGTTCGAGGAAGCTCGCAAGCTCGTCGCGCGGATCGAGAAATCGGGCAAGACGGAGGTGATCTTCGAAACCGGCTACGGTCCCTCGGGACTGCCCCATATCGGCACCTTCGGCGAGGTCGCGCGGACCTCGATGGTCCGCCACGCCTTTCGCGTGCTGACCGACGAGGCCATTCCCACCCGCCTGATCGCCTTCTCGGACGACATGGACGGGCTGCGCAAGGTCCCCGACAACGTCCCCAACAAGGAGTTGCTGACGGCAGCGCTGGGCAAGCCGCTGACCGAGGTGCCCGACCCCTTCGGCACGCACGACTCGTTCGGCCGCCACAACAATGCGCGGCTGCGCGCCTTCCTCGACCAGTTCGGCTTCGACTACGAGTTCAAGTCCTCGACCGACAGCTACCGCGCGGGCGAGTTCGACGCGACGCTGTTGAAGATGCTGGCGCGCTACGACGCCATCATGAAGATCATGCTGCCGACGCTGCGCGAGGAGCGGGCGGCGACCTATTCGCCATTCCTGCCGATCCACCCGGTGACGCGCGTCGTCATGCAGGTGCCGATCGAGGCGCGCGACGTCGAGGCCGGCACCATTGCCTGGACGGATCCCGCCACGGGCGAGCGCTTCGTCACGCCCGTCACGGGCGGCCAGGTCAAGTTGCAGTGGAAGCCGGACTGGGCGATGCGCTGGGTCGCGCTCGGCATCGATTACGAGATGGCCGGCAAGGACCTGATCGACTCGGTCAAGGTTTCCTCGCAGATCGCACGCGCGCTCGATGCCCAGCCGCCCGAGGGCTTCAACTACGAGCTCTTCCTGGACGAGCAGGGCCAGAAGATCTCGAAGTCCAAGGGCAACGGCCTGACCATCGAGCAGTGGCTCGAATACGGCCCGCAGGAGAGCCTGGCGCTCTATATGTTCCAGCGCCCGCGCGAAGCCAAGAAGCTCCACTTCGACGTCATTCCGCGGGCGGTCGACGAGTATCTGCAGTTCCTCGGCGGCTATGAGCGCCAGGACTGGAAGAACCGCCTCGGCAATCCGGTCTGGCACCTGCATCACGGCGAACCGCCGCAGCCGGAGGTCATCGCGACCGGCGAGGGCGAGAACGCCTCGCGCGCGCAGATCACCTTCGGTCTGCTGATGAACCTCGTCGCCGTCGCCAATTCCGAGGACAAGGCGGTGCTCTGGGGCTTCCTCCAGCGCTATGCGCCGGGCATCTCGCCGCAGACGCATCCGCGCCTCGATGCACTGGTCGGCTACGCGATCGCCTATTTCCGCGATTTCGTGAAGCCGGCGAAGAATTACCGCCTCGCTGACGAAACCGAGGTGGCGGCCTTCACCGCACTCGACGCCGCCATTGCTGCCCTGCCGGCGGATGCGACCGCGGAGATGGTGCAGGACACCGCGCTGGACGTCGCCCGCGCCATCCCGCGCTACCAGAATCTCACCGCCAAGAACGCGACGCCCGAGCGGCCGGGTGTCTCCGGCGAGTGGTGGAAGGCAATCTACCAGGTCTTCTTCGGCGAGGATCAGGGCCCGCGCTTCGGCTCCTTCGCCGCGATCTACGGCCTCGCCAATACCCGTGCCCTGATCGCCAAGGCACTGGCCGGCGGGCTGGTCGAGGAGCATGCCGCCTTCATCGCGTCGCGAAAGGCGGATTGAGACAGCCGTCGGTTGCCGGCGCCGCCATCCGGGGACCTGCCTTCGGCCCGCGGATGGGCACGACGTGATGTCGTGCCCATCCGCGGCAACCATATGAACTATCGGTCCGGTGGTGACCCGGGCAAGGTCGGTTTAACCGGACCGTCACCAGCGCTGCCGCATAATGCTCCACAATCAGGGGAGCGTTCGAATGAGTGGCCATGATGCGCTGGTTGTCCGCGGTTTGGTGAAGCGCTTTGGCGGGTTCACAGCCGTCAACGACCTCGACCTCACCGTGCGGCGCGGCGAACTCTACGCCTTGCTGGGTCCCAACGGTGCCGGCAAGACCACCACGCTCAGGATCGTCGCGGGGCTGCTCTCTCCGGATGCGGGAGAGGTCAGCATTTGCGGGATCAACCGCCTGCGCGATCCGGTTGCGGCCAAACGCGTGGTGGCGTGGCTCCCGGATGAACCCATGGTTTATGACAAGCTCACGCCTGTCGAGTATCTCGATTTCGTCGCCGGCCTCTGGCAGGTCGAGCCGGCGGTGACAAGGCAGCGCCGCGACGCCCTGCTGGAGACCCTCGACCTGACCCGCGTGGCCGATCAGCGCTGCGAGGGCTTTTCCAAGGGCATGCGCCAGAAGGTCGCTCTGGCTGGTGCGCTGATTCACGAACCCGATTTGCTGATCCTCGACGAGCCGCTGACCGGCCTCGACGCGTCCATGGCGCGCCATGTGAAGGACCTGCTTCAGGACCGTGTCGCAACCGGCGTGACGGTCATCCTGACCACCCATATCCTCGAAGTGGCTGAGCGGCTCAGCGACCGCATCGGCATCATCCGCCAGGGCAGGCTGGTCTGCGAAGGCACGATGGCCGAATTGCGCGATGGGAGCGCCTCCCAAGGCTCGACCCTGGAGGATGTCTTCCTCGATGTCGTCGCGCGCGGAGAGGCAGCCTGACATGACGGCCCTCCTGTCCGGAACGACCCGCGCCGTGCTGGCGCTCGAAGCCCGCCTGGCCTTGCGCGGCGTCGCCGACATGGCAGGTCCCAAGACACCCATGCGTCCCTGGCGCATTGCGGGCGTGCTGACTGTTGTCTGCACGCTCATTTTCGGCGTTTCGCACTTCCTGCTGATGACGGCCGGCGAACTGGACCCCGCCGATCCGCGCCTTCAGATCACCCTGACGATCAATCTATGCTTCCTGTTCGTCCTCATGATCTCGGCCGCGCTCGATTCTGCCGCCTATGCGCTTTACGCGCGCGGCGACTATGACCTGATGTTCGCGGCGCCCCTGCCTCCGCAAACCGTGCTGCTGGTCAGGGCTCTCAATGTCCTTGGCTTCACGCTTGCCAAAGCCGGTCTCTATGGCGCGCCGATGCTGATCCTGCTGGCGCTGCAGCGCGGCCCTCATTGGCTGGCGGGCCTGCCCCTGATCCTGGCCCTTGCGCTTAGCGCAACCGCCATCGCGATCGGACTGGCCATGGGCCTGGTGCGCCTGATCGGCATCCGGAGCACGCGCGTCGCGGCGCAGGTGATGGCCGCGCTGGCCGGTCTGCTGGTGCTCGTGATGGTGCAGTGGGAGGCGATTTTCGGGCCGGGTCCAAAGGACGCGCTCCTCGCGGATTATGTCGCCGACCCTCAATCTCTCGTCTGGCAAGTGGCGCTGCTGCCGGCCCGCGCCGTGACGGGCGACGCAGTGGCCCTCCTGGCCGTGATAGCCTGCGCTGGGCTGATGGCCGTGCTGATGTTCACCGGCCTTGCCGAGAGCTTTGTGCGCAATGCGGTCCTCGCGGCAGGATCGGCGGCTGCAGCCCCGCCCCGCGCCAGGCGCAGTCGTGCCTCCTTCGGAACGTCGCCGGTGGCGGCGCTGATGCTCAAGGAACGGCGCATCATTCTGCGCGATCCATGGCTCTTGTCGCAGATCCTGATGCAATGCATCTTTCTGATCCCGATCGTGATCGTGACGGTCTATCGGGTCGCGACCGGGGCCGACGATGCCTCGGCGCTCGTGCCGGTCCTGATCGTTCTGTGCGGCCAGATTGCCGGTGGCCTGACCTGGATCGCAATGTCGGCAGACGAAGCCGCCGAACTGGCCCTGACCGCACCGCTGGACCCCCGCTTGCGCCAGCGCGCCCGTTTCGGCGCCATCGCCTGGCTCACCGTCCTGTTCGCCGCGCCGCCCTTGATGCTCCTGCTGATCTTCGATGCCTGGGCCGGTCTGGTCAGTCTGCTCGGGGTCGCCTGCGCCATCGCCTGCGGCATCCTCGTCAACATCTGGCATCAGCCGAAACTGGCGAGGACCGGCATGATCAGGCGGCGCATGAAGAGTCCCATCTCCGTAACGCTCATGGAGCTTCTGGCCTTGATGATGGTTGCGGTTGGTCTCTGGCCCCTGCTGGCGGGCGACTACCGAGCCGCGATGCTCGGCGCGCTCCTGGCCGCGGCAACGATGGGCGTGCTGTATGCGGCGCGCCCACGTGCAGCAGCCTGAGTTGGGGACCGTCAGGATCGAGGTCGGAGGGCGGCGGTTGAAACCTCAGGCCGCCTGGTCCTGGTGAAACGGTCGCCGATCGCGATGGCGGACCGGCCCTTCCCCTGCCCCATCGATGGGCGTCGTCGTCTGCTCCTTCCGAAGCGCCTTCGTAGCGACCACCTCGCGACCGATGAACCTCGTCGTCCACCGCGCTGGACAGCGCAGCGATGGATCGACCGCAAACGGAAACCATGATCATGAATGATATCAATCAATTCAATCTGTCAGCCGAGGCCGTCGAGCACGCCATCACCTCCCGCCGCGCCATCCGCGCCTTCCTGCCGACGCCGGTCGATCCTGCCCTTCTGCACCGGCTGATCGAGGTCGCGTCACGCGCGCCGAGCGGCACCAACATGCAGCCCTGGAAGCTGCGCGTGATAGGTCCGCTAGCGCGGGCGCGGCTGGAAAGCGCCCTGCTGGCGGCACTGGACGATCCCGGCTTCGTCCAGTCCGAGGAATACCGCTACTACCCTGAGACCTTCCGCGAGCCCTATCTGTCGCGCCGCCGCAAGGTCGGCTGGGATCTCTACGGCCTGCTCGGCGTCGCCAGGGGCGACACCGCCGGCATGAAGCGCCAGAGCGCCGCCAATCTGCGCTTCTTCGGCGCCCCTGTGGCGCTGATGCTGACGGTCGACCGTGATCTCGAGATCGGCTCCTGGATCGATCTCGGCATGTTCCTGCAGAGCCTGCTGGTCGCGGCGCAGGGACATGGCCTGCAATCCTGCCCGCAAGCGATCTTCGCCCGCTTCCACCCGGTGGTGCGGCGCGAACTCGCCATCCCCGAGAGCGAAATCGTCGTCTGCGGCATCGCCATCGGCCACGCGGACCCGGCGGCGCCCCAGAACGGCCTCGTCGCGGAGCGCGAGCCGGTCGAGGGCTTTACCACCTGGCTGGATTAGACGCCGAAGGGGGCGTCAGGCCGGTTGGCCGGTCTTGCGCATGCCTTTGATAATAGGCTGCACGGCGTAGTGCATCACCACGATCGCGATGCCTCCGACAACGAGCCCGAAAATCGCTGAGAACACCGCCCCCGCCAGCCATTCGACAATGCCGCCGAAGGGCAGCCACCGGCCGGCGACGGCGGCGATGTCGTGGCTGGCATGGCCGATCGCCGTCAGCCCGAACTCTTCCAGCCCGTGAATGATGATGCCGCCGCCGACCCAGAGCATCGCCGCCGTGCCGACCGCGCTGAGCGCCGTCAGGAAATGCGGCATGCCGAGCACCAAACCCCGTCCAAACCAGCGAACCGGCGCGAAACGCTGCTGCGCCAGCGCCAGACCGACATCGTCCGCCTTCACGATCAGCGCCACCACGCCATAGACCAGGACGGTGATGCCGATGCCCACCACCGCCAGTACCACCGCCTGCATCTGGAAGGAGGCGGTCGAGACGGTCGACAGCGTGATCGCCATGATCTCGGCCGAGAGGATGAAGTCGGTCTTGATCGCACCGGCGATCTTCTGCTCCTCGAGCAGCTTGGGATCGAGCGCGGCCTTGCCCGCTTCCGCCGGTGTGGCGGCCGCATGCGGCACGACCAGCTCGACGATCTTCTCGGCGCCCTCGTAGCAGAGATAGACCCCGCCCATCATCAGGAGCGGCGTGATCAGCCAGGGCGCGACGAGCGCCAGGATCAGAGCACCCGGCAGCAGGAAGAGCAGCTTGTTCTTCAGCGAGCCGAGCGCGATCTTCCAGATGATCGGCAATTCGCGGGCGGCGGCGAAACCCACCGCATAGCGCGGCGTCACGGCCGCATCGTCGATGACGATGCCGGCCGCCTTGGTGCCGGCCTTGGTCGCCTGCGCGACGACGTCGTCGACGGAAGACGCCGCGACCTTGGCGATCCCGGCGATATCGTCGAGCAGCGCAAACAGTCCTGAAGCCACGGTCTCATCCCCCTGCTGCACGGCAGCACAGCGGCTAGCGATCTGCCGCAACCGCGTCGTGACGAAGACGCAGCTCAGCGAATTTGGTTCAACCCGGATTAATCTCGAACAGGCCCGCGCAGCCCATGCCGCCCGCCACGCACATGGTCACCACCGCATAGCGCGCCTTGCGACGACGCCCTTCGAGCAGCGCATGTCCGACCAGCCGCGCCCCGCTCATGCCGAAGGGATGGCCGATCGCGATCGCCCCGCCATTGACGTTGACCTTGTCGGGATCGATGCCGAGCCTGTCGCGGCAATAGAGCGACTGTGAGGCGAAGGCCTCGTTCAGCTCCCAGAGATCGATGTCGGACACGCTCAGGCCGTTGCGCTCCAGCAGGCGCGGCACCGCGAAGACGGGGCCGATGCCCATCTCGTCGGGTTCGCAACCGGCCGAGGCGAAGCCGCGGAAGATGCCGAGCGGGGACAGGCCGCGCCGGGCGGCCTCATCCGCCGACATCACGACGCTGGCCGAGGCGCCGTCCGAGAGCTGGCTGGCATTGCCGGCGGTGACGAACTGGTCCTCGCCGCGCACCGGCTTGAGCTTGAGCAACCCGTCCAGCGTCGTGTCGGGCCGATTGCCCTCGTCCTTCGACAAGGTAACATGCTTCTGGCTGACCTCGCCGGTTGCCTTGTCGGTGACGGCCATCACGGCGCTCATCGGCACGATCTCGTCGTCGAACAGACCGCGCTCCTGGGCGGCGGCGGTGCGCTGCTGGCTCGACAGCGAGAATTCGTCCTGGGCCTGGCGCGAGATGCCGTAGCGCTGCGCCACGATGTCGGCCGTCTCGATCATGGTCGTGTAGATCGTCGGCTTGTTGGCGAGCAGCCAGTCGTTCAGGGCGAGATCGCGCCGCGTCACCGGCTGCACCAGCGAGATCGACTCGACACCGCCGCCGACCGCGACAGGCACACCGTCCATCACCACCCGCCTCGCCACATGGGCGATCGCCTCCAGGCCCGAGGCGCAGAAGCGGCTGACGGTGACGCCGGCCGACTGGACGGGCAGCCCCGCCACCAGCCCGGCATGGCGCGCGACATTGAGCCCCGTCGCGGCCTCCGGGTAGCCGCAGCCCATCACCACCTCCTCGACCGCCTCAGGCTCCAGCCCGGCGCGTTCCAGTGCGTGTCGGATCGCATGCGCCGCCATGTCCGCCCCGCGGACCTGATTGAAGGCCCCGCGATGGGCCTTGCCGATCGGCGTGCGCGCCGTGGAAACGATGACGGCTTCGGTCATGGAGCGTGTCTTCCCTGCCTTGTACTGTGGAGATGTCGATCCGCCCCCTCAGGCGGATCGCGCCTTGAGGTCGGCGAAGCCCTTGCTCTCGTCCGCGAGCCGGCGCAACAGCGGCGCCGGCTGCAGCGTGGCATCGCCCGTCTCGGCCGCCTGCTGCTCCAGCCGCGCTACGAGGGTACGAAGCCCGACCGTGTCGGCCCAGTACATCGGACCACCGCGCCAGGCCGGCCAGTTGTAGCCGTTGAGCCAGATCACATCGATGTCGCCGGGGCGCGCCGCGATGCCTTCTTCCAGGATGCGCGCGCCCTCGTTCACCATCGGGTCGAGCAGGCGCGACAGGATCTCATCAGTGGTGAAGCTGCGCCGCGTCACGCCCTGTTCTTCCGAGATGCGCGCGATCAGCGCCTCGACCTCCGGGTCGCGCTGCCCGCTGCGCGCTCCTTCCGGATAGAGGAAATAGCCACGCCCGGTCTTCTGGCCGAACCAGCCGGCCTCGCAGATCGCATCCGCCACGGCCGCCGTCTTGCCGCGCGCCTTGCGCGAGCGCCAGCCGATGTCGTTGCCGGCGAGATCCGCCATGGCGCAGGGCCCCATCTTGAAGCCGAAGCCCGTCAATGCCGCATCGACCTCATGCGGCAGCGCGCCCGCGATCAGCAGCCGCTCGGTGGCGCGTGTGCGGGCCTCCAGCATGCGGTTGCCGACGAAGCCGAAGCCGTTGCCGACGACGACCGGCACCTTGCCGAGCCGGCGACCCAGCGCCATCGCCGTCACCACCGCATCGTCCGCGACGCCCTGAGGCCGCACGACCTCCAGCAGCTTCATGACATTGGCCGGGCTGAAGAAGTGCATCCCCAGCACGTCCTGCGGCCGCTTCGTCGCCGCCGCGATCGTGGGTACGTCGAGATAGGAGGTGTTGCTGGCGAGGATCGCGCCGGATTTTGCGATGCCGTCGAGCGCCCCGAAGATCTGCTGCTTGACGCCCATCTCCTCGAAGGCCGCTTCGATCACGATGTCGGCGTCAGCCGCCGCAGCGAGCCCGACCGCGGGCGTGATCAGCGCCAGGCGCTCGTCGCGCTTTTCGGGCGTCAGCGAGCCACGCGTCACCGACATCGCGTAGATTGCCGCGACCCGGTTCATGCCGTTGTCGATCTGCGCCTGCTCCTGCTCGATCAGCGTCACCGGGATGCCGGCATTGGCGAAGCACATGGCGATGCCGCCGCCCATCGTGCCCGCGCCGATCACCGCGGCATTCGCGATCGGGCGCGGCTTCACCCCGGCGCCGATGCCGGGCACGCGGGCAATCTCTCGCTCCGCGAAGAAGACATGGCGCAACGCGGCCGAGCGCGGATCGGCGACGAGCTTCAGGAAGAGCGCCCGCTCGACCGCGAGCCCTTCGGCAAAGGGCAAAGCGAAGACGCCGCGGACAGCCTCGATCAGCGCCATGGCATTGGGCATTTCGCCCGAACTCTTGGTGGTCGCCAGCGCCTGCGCCTCGAAGGCCTCGCGGTCGGCGGCCGTCAGGCGGCCGGTCCTGTCACAAACCCGTTCCGGTGCGCCGCGAGCGGCAAGCTGGCGCGCCAGCGCCACGGCGGCGGCCACCACATCGCCATCGACCACCTCGTCGACGAGGTGCAAGCTCAGCGCCCGGCTGGCGGTAATCGGCTCGCCCGCCAGCATCATCGGGAAGGCCTGTGCGGCCCCGATCAGCCGCGGCAGGCGCTGCGTTCCGCCGGCTCCCGGGATCAGGCCGAGCTTGATCTCCGGCAGGCCGAACGAGGCTGAAACCGAGGCGACGCGGCCATGGCAGGCGAGCGCGACCTCGAGCCCGCCCCCGAGCGCAACACCCTGGATCGCGGCCACGACCGGCTTGCGGCAGGTCTCGATCGAATCGAGCACATCGGGAAGAAACGGCGCCAGCGGCGGCTTGCCGAACTCGCTGATGTCGGCCCCAGCGACGAAGGCGCGGCCCACCGCAGCCAGCACGATGGCGCTCACCGCCGGATCAGCGCCCGCCTCCGCGATGACGCGGGCGAGATCGGCCCGCAGCGCCTGGCCGAGAGCGTTGACGGGCGGGTTGTCGATCGTCGCGATCGCGATCTCGCCCTCACGGGCGAGCCGGACGGTCTCCATAGGCATGCGTCCCTGCTGTGCCGGGCGCTGCAGCGCGGCCGGTCGAGGGCGAAGGAGGACATGGCGGAGGTCCCCTTTGTCAAGCAGGCCACTGGCTTGACCCCCGGCGAAGCGCCATGCCAAGCCTCCCTCCGAGAGCCGGGCCTTAGAGCATCGATCCGCGGGACCCGGCCGGGACATGGGATGGAGATCCGGGGATGACGAGCGCCGTTCTGACCGAAACCATGGCGCCCGGCGTCCTGCAGATCACGATGAACCGACCCGAGCGCAAGAACGCGCTCGACCGCGCCAGCTATCTCGGCCTGATCGCCGCTTTTGCGGCGGCCGAGGCCGATGCGGAGATCCGCGCCATCCTCGTCACCGGCGCGGGAGGCTGTTTTACCAGCGGCAATGATATCCGCGACTTCGCGGCGTCCGCCGATGACGGCGCCCGCGTCGCCATGGATTTTCTCGGTGCGATATCGACGGCGACGAAGCCGGTTGTCGCCGCTGTGGAAGGTTTCGCCGTCGGCATCGGCACGACGATGCTGCTGCATTGCGACCTCGCCTTTGCAGGCGCAGGCGCCCTGTTCCGCATGCCCTTCGTCACGCTCGGGCTCTGCCCGGAGGGCGCGTCGAGCTATCTGCTGCCGCTCGCGGCGGGCTCCAAGCGCGCGGCCGAACTGCTGATGCTGGGCGAGAGCTTCGGCCCGCAGGCGGCGCTGGAGGCCGGCCTGCTCAACGGAGTCGTTGCCGAGGGCAAGGCGCTGGAGGCCGCTCTCGACAAGGCGAAGGCGCTGGCGGCCCTGCCGCCGCAATCGCTCGCGCTGACCAAGATGCTGCTCAAGCGCGGCCAGGCGGCGAGCGTCGCCGAAACGCTGGCCACCGAGGCACGGCATTTCGGCGAGCGCCTCCGCTCGGCCGAAGCCCAGGCCGCCTTCGCCGCCTTCCTCAAACGCTGAAACCGGTCGGGAGGGCTGCGCCATCCCGACCCCGTCACCGCGAAGGCCTCAGGCTTTCGCGCCCACCGCTGCGCGCGAGGAGCCAAAAGAGAGAGCGCGCCAGATCATGAGGACCCAGATCGCCATCGTGCAGACGCCGAGCACCCCGGCGATCGGCCGCGACAGGAAGCCGAGCAGCGATCCGTCCGCCTTGATCATCGACGACATGAAGTTCTGCTCCAGCATCTCGCCGAGCACGAGCCCGAGGATCAGCGGCGCGACCGGCACGCCATGCTCTTCCAGCAGCCAGCCGAACACGCCCATCGTGACCATCAGCACCACACCATAGAGCGAGTTCGTCATCGCGTAGGAGCCGACGATGCAGAAGATCAGGATGATCGGCAGCAGGATGTTGCGCGGCACGCGCAGGATCTGCTTGGCCGACTTGATCGCCGCCCAGCCGAGTGGAAACATCAGCAGGTTGGCGATGATGAAGATGATGAAGACGGCGTAGATCAGTTCCGGCGTCTGCAGGAACACGCTCGGCCCCGGATTCATGCCCTTCATGTAGAGCACGCCGATGACGATGGCGGTGATGGAATCGCCCGGGATGCCGAAGACGAGCGCCGGAATCCAGGCCGCGCCGAGGGCCGAGTTGTTCGCCGAGGTCGCGTCCACGATCCCTTCGACATGCCCGGTGCCGAACTTCTCCGGCTCCTTCGAGGTCTTCTTGGAGATGGCATAGGACACCCAGGCCGCAATGTCGGCCCCGGCACCCGGCAGGGCGCCGATGACCGTGCCGATCATCGAGCCGCGCAGGAAGTTCAGCCAGTATTTCCGAAGCACGCCGCCGACGCCGGTCATCAGGTTGCCGACGGCCTGGGCGACGACATGGCCGCCCTTCTCCATCGTCACCGCTCCGCGCAGCAACTCGGAAACGGCGAACATGCCGATCAGCGTCGGGATGAAGTTGATGCCCGAGAGCAGATCGACATTGCCGAAGGTGAAGCGCGGTTGTCCGGCCGCAGGGTCGATGCCGACGCAGCCGATCGCCAGCCCGATGAAGAGCGAGAGCAGGCCCTTCAGCGGATCGCCCGTCCCGATGAAGACGGCGCAGGTCAGGCCGAGACAGGCCAGCCAGAAATACTCGAAGGACGAGAAGTTGATCGCCACCTCCGCCAGCACCGGCGCCAGCACGATCAGGATGGCCACACCGAAGATACCGCCGAGCACCGAGAACACCAGATTGGCGCCCATGGCGAGGTTGAGCTGCCCCTTCTTGGTCATCTCATAGCTCTCGTCGGCATAGGCCGCCGAGGCCGGCGTGCCCGGCATGCGCAGCATCGCGGCGGGAATGTCGCCCGCGAAGATCGCCATCGCGGTCGCCGTGACGATGGCGCCCAGCGCCGGCACGGGCGCCATGAAGAAGGTCACCGGCACCAGCAGCGCCGTCGCCATCGTGGCCGTCAGGCCCGGCATGGCGCCGACGAACATGCCGAACATGGCCGAGCCCATGATGACGGCGAGCACCGTCGGATCGAAGACCAGCCCGAAGGCGGCGGAAATCGCGGTCATGCCGGTCTCCTCAGAGCACGCTGTCGAGGATGCCGCGCGGCAGCGGGACACGCATGAGGCTGCCGAAGAAGTACTGCACCGCAATCGTCATCACGGTCGCCACGACCAGGGCCATGAGCGGCCGCACCCCGAACCACAGGAACAGCACCAACTGGATGAGGAAGGCGGTCGGCATGAAGCCGAGCGGCTCGGAGGCGACGAGATAGAACACCATCGCCGCCAGCATCAGGGCAAAGGAGGCGAGCCGCCCCGGGCGGCGCGCCCAGTCTTCGAGCACCAGCAGGGGACGCCCGCCGCCACGCCATTCGCGCAGCATCAGCAAGACGGAGCAGAGGATGATTCCGCCGCCGATGATCCGCGGGAACAGACTCGGCCCGTATTTCTGACCCGGGAAGGGCGGAAAGGTGAAGGTCATCGCGATCATCGCGCCGGCGATCAGCAGGAACGCGGTACCGACGACGGCGTCATTGAAGCGCATCGGACAGACTTTCTCGAGATGGGGAGCCGGCATGGCGCAGGAGCGCCACGCCCATGGCAAGACGGCGACCGCGCGGCTCGCGCGGTCGCCGTCGTCGGAGCCGTTACGCCGGCTTCTTGGCGAGGCCGGCCGCGGTCATGGCGGAGCCCATCGCCTTGTCGCCCTCGGCCATGAAGGCCGCGAAGCCCTTCTGGTCCTGATAGGTCATGCCGAAGCCGCGCGCGTTCATGAAGTCCTGGAATTCCTTCGAGTCGAAGGCCTTCTTGAGCTCCGTCATCAGCGTCGCCTGCACGGCCTCCGGCAGCCCCTTCGGCCCGGCGATGCCGCGCCAGGCGCCGACGGAGTAGTTGATGCCGAGCGTCTCGTTCAGCGTCGGCACGTCCTTGAACTGCGGATTGCGCGCCTTGGCCATGATGGCCAGCGACTTCGCCTTGCCCGCGTCGATCATCGCACGCGCTTCCGGAACGGAGCAGGTGACGATGTCGATGCCGCCGGCCGCGAGATCCTGCATGGCCGGCGCCGCGCCGTTGGACGGCGCCCAGGCGACATGGTTCGGCTTCAGGCCCATGGCCTGCAGCCAGCCGATCAGGGCGAGGTGCCAGATGCCACCCTGCCCGGTGCCGGACGCCTTGAACTTGCCCTCGGGCGCGGCCTTGATCGCATCCGCCAGGGCCTTGATGTCCTTGTAGGGCGAGTCGGCCTTGACCTGCACGCCCGGGGGATCCTCGTTCATCAGCGCCAGCGGGGTATAGCTGGTCGGGTTGAGCTCGGTCAGGCCCTGGTGATGCATCATGGTGATTTCCACCGTGATCATGCCGATCGTGTAGCCGTCGGGCGCAGCCGTCGCGATCGCGGAATGGCCGACGACGCCCGAGCCGCCGGTCCGGTTGACCACGTTGAAGGGCTGGCCGAGGCTCTTCTCGAGCATCGCCCCGATGATGCGCGCCGTCGCATCGGTGCCACCGCCCGCACCCCAGGGGCAGACGAGGGTCACGGGACGGCTCGGCCACTTCGCCTGTGCGATGGCGGGGGCTGCGATGAGCCCGGACGCGCCTACGGCGGCCGCCCCGGCGAGAACGCTGCGCCTGCTGATGATGTCGTTCATTCGATTCTTCTCCCTAAATCGATTTAGTCACCGAGCGCTCCTCGTCGTCGACGGGGCACCCTTACATGGACGGCTGCATCTGAACCGATTGTCGTCGCAGAGACAACTGCCTTGGCAGCAATTTCTATAGGGCGCAGGCGATCGGCAGGACCGACGCCGCCACCGTCTCGACGATGGCGCCGGTGCTGAGATCGGGGCCGGGGGCCGCAGGGGCCCGCGGCGGCAGCCCACTCTTCGCCGCATGATCCTGAAGCGCGCCACCATCGGCCACGGCGTAGCTGCGCTGGGGCGCCACGCCGGCGACGAGCACTTTGTCGGAAGGATTGCCGGTGACGACCCCCGACAGCCGCCCCTGCCGGTCGAAAACCGGAGAACCGGCCTGCCCGGGCTGCAGCGGCGCCGACACGGCCGAAGCGGAGCCGATCGTCACGCCCTGCCCCGGCAGGACGAGGGACACGCGCCGCCCGCCCTCGTCGCCAAAGGCCAGCAGGAGAAGCGGCTCGCCCTCGGTTAGAGCCTCGCGCCTGAGTGAAGGCACCGCGAGCGCCGCCCCTCCCTGAAGGTCGAGCAGCGCAAGACCGCCCTGGACCGTCCCGCGCAACTGGGCAGTACGCCCACCGACCTGGAGCGCACGACAACCCTCGATGGCGGCGGCGGCGGTCGCCACCACCCGATCGCCGACGGCAACCGCGACGCCATGGCGCTGTGTCGGGCGAAGCTGGGCGACGGCTGCGGCCGTCGCCGCCGCGGGAGCCGAAGGAGCGGACGCCACGACCGAGGCGGCCGGCAACGAACCGCTGGGGAAAGGCTCGAAGCTCGCCGCGATCGCGATCACGAGCTTGTCCACGGTGCCGGAAAGCGCCTTCTCGTAGCCGATCGAGAAGCCACGCAGTCCCGTCGGGCCGGCGGCGAGACGGCGATAGAACTTGCCGGTCGGCGTCTCGCCGGTGACGACGAAGAAATCCGGCCGCAGCAGCTTGTAGGTGATCTTCCGGCCCGGGTTGTTCGGCGTCGGCGCGGTGGCCTTCTGGAAGGCGGCCTCCAGCGTCTCGCTCGGGGGCGCCGCAGAGGTATCCAGCGTGATCTTGCCGTCGGCGCTCTGCCAGCGGCTTCCCGCCGGCGCCACATCCCGCTTCGGCAGCACCGTCGTCGGGATACCGATGCGCAGGCCGGTTCGCTCGTCGGCGATCACCCGGAAGCCCGCCGCCCCGCGCGCCGCCTGCGCCGCCTGGGCGAGGCTGCGCCGCTCGGCGGCTGTCAGCACACCGTCGGGTATGCCCTTCCCCGCCTTGAAGGCGTTGATCGCGCGGAAGGTCAGCGGGCCGTAGCTGCCGCTGACCGCGCCGTTGAAATGTCCGCTCCAGATCAGATCGGCCTGGATCGCCTTGCGCTCCGGCTCGGGCAAGCTCTCGAAACCGGCCTGGGCGGCGGCGAGTTGTGGGTTGGCCGCGGGCGCGGGAGCCTGCGCGTGCGCCCCGACGGACAGCGCAGCGCATAGAGGCATCATCAGCGCCGCCGACACGATCAGACGCAACGAACGGGCTTTCATGATCGCCTCCCACCCCGATGGCCGGCATTGAGCGTCAGATCGACAGCCCCTGCAAGTGTTTCCGGCAGCCGATCAGAGGGCGCCCGACGCTCGGTGCCGGCTCCCCCCGACCTTTCGGATTGCACCAATCGACGCCGGTGATAGCCTGCCGCCGCGACCATACCCGTCATGCGGTCTTTGCCTTGGGCAGGCGGAATGCGGGACGTCATCCGGAGGGAATGCCCATGCGCCTGTTGCCCCGCCTCGCGCTGGTTCTGGGCCTGGGCCTCGCCGCCCATCCCGCCTTCGCGCAGAAGGCCTATGTCCGCAACGACCTCGCCGCCGACGGACAGCGGCTGGAGGAGCGCCTGAAGCGCGAGGTCTCGGCCGGCCCCCGCTCGGCTGCCGACCTCGTGCGCACAGGCGAGGCCGCGCTCGCCCGCGGCGATGCCCGCGCCGCGCTGCCCCAGGCCAATGCCGCCGTCGTCGCCGAGCCCGCCAATGCGGCCGGCTGGCGCCTGATGGCGCGCGCCGCCAACGCCATCGAGCCGCGCGACTATCGCGAGCGCTGGGAGCTGCGCGAACGCGCCATCAGCGCCGCCTATCTCGCCTATCAGCGCGCGGCCGGCCGAAACGACGAAGCCGCCTCACTGGGCCTTCTCGCCCGCATCTTCGAGCGCCACGAACTCTGGCGCCCGGCTCTGACGACCTACCGTCTCAGCCTCGACCTCGTCGACAACGCCTCGCTGCGCACCGCCTATGAGGGCCTGCGCGAGCAGCGCGGCTTCCGCCTGACCGGCAACAAGGTCGATGCCGACGCCGCCTCGCCCCGCGCCTGCTTCGAGTTCTCGGAGCCGCTGGCCCGCGGACGCGTCGATTTCGCCCCTTACGTCGCGATCTCCGGCGGCAAGGGCGACTTCGCCGTCACGGGCGAGGAGCGCCAGATCTGCGTCGATGGCCTGCGCCATGGCGAGCGCTACGGCTTCGTCATCCGCCAGGGCGTCCCCTCCGCGATCCCCGACGAAAAGCTGCTGAAATCCGCCGACTACGAGGTCTATGTCCGTGACCGGACGCCTTCGGTGCGCTTCACCGGCAAGAACTACGTGCTGCCGCGCACCGGCCAGCAGGGCGTGCCGGTCGTCTCGGTCAACGCCGACAAGCTCGACCTCGAGGTCATGCGCATCGGCGACCGCAACCTGATCAACTCCGTCCACTCCGAGGACTTCCTCGGCCAACTCGGCGCCTGGCAGTCGAAGCAGATCGAAAGCGACAAGGGCCAGCGCGTCTGGACCGGCTCGATGGAGGTCAAGTCCGAGCTGAACAAGGACGTCGTCACCGCCTTCCCGGTGGTGGAGGCCGTCGGCGCGCTGAAACCCGGCGTCTATGTGATGTTCGCCAGGCCGAGCGGCGGCCGCGCGCCCGCGCCTTCCGACAGCGATGGCGACTATGACGACGGCACGACGCGCGCGACGCAATGGTTCGTCGTCTCCGATCTCGGCCTGACCTCCTTCTCCGGGCCCGACGGCGTGCATGTGCTGGTGCGCTCGCTCTCCGACGCAGCGCCCATCGCCAATGCCGAGTTGCGCCTGTTGGCGAAGAACAACGAGGTGCTGGCGACGCTCCGCTCCGACGCCAATGGCTATGCCCGCTTCGATGCCGGGCTCGCCAAGGGCCAGGGCGGCAATGCGCCGGGCCTCGTCACGGCCTCGCTCGCCGAGGATTACGGCTTCCTCGACCTCAAGCAGACCGCCTTCGATCTCTCGGATCGCGGCGTGAAGGGCCGCGTCGCCCCCGCCGGCCTCGATGCCTATCTCTACACCGAGCGCGGCGTCTACCGCTCCGGCGAGACGGTCTATCTCACCACCCTGCTGCGCGATGCGCGTGGCGTCGCCGTCACGGGCCTGCCGCTGACGCTGGTGGTCAAGCGGCCCGACGGCGTCGAGTACCGCCGCCGCCAGGTCGAGGACCAGGGCGCCGGCGGGCGTGCCCATTCGATCCCGCTGCTCTCTGGCGCCGCGACCGGCACCTGGCGCGTCCAGGCCTATGCCGATCCCAAGGGCCCCGCGATCGGCGAGGTCTCCTTCCTCGTCGAGGACTACGTTCCCGAGCGGCTCGAACTGACACTGTCACCGAAGGCGCCCGTCCTGCAGGCCGGCCAGCCGGCCGAGATCGACGTCAGCGCGCGCTATCTCTATGGCGCGCCGGGCTCAGGCCTCGACGTCACCGGTTCGATGACGATCCGGGCCGCCGGCCAGTCGGCCATTCCGGGTTTCGCCGGCTATCAGGTTGGCCTCACCGACGAGGCCTTCGAGCCGGTCCAGTCCGAATTCGAGGAGAGCACGACGACCGACGCCGCCGGCAAGGTCACCGTGACGAACCCGGTGGCGCAGCCGGAGACCAACCGCCCGCTCGAGGCCGAGTTCACCATCCGCGTCGGCGAACCCGGAGGGCGCGCCATCGCACGCTCCGTCACGCTGCCGATCGTCCCCAAGGGCGCCGCCATCGGCGTGCGCAAGGCCTTCAAGGAGGGCGAACTCGGCAACGGCCAGACCGCGACCTTCGACGTCATCATGGCCAATGGCGACGGCCGCCGCCTCGCCAGGGCCGGCGTGAAATGGACCCTGTCCAGGGTCACCCGCAACTATCAGTGGTTCTTCCAGGATGGCCGCTGGAACTATGAGGGCGTCAAGTCGACCCGCCGCGTCGCCGATGGCGAGGTCGCGGTCACGGAAGCCACGGCCGCCCGCATCGCCGCGCCGGTCGAATGGGGCAATTACCGGCTCGACGTCGCCGCCGACGGACCGGACGCGACCGAAACCTCCGTCTCCTTCAGTGTCGGCTACGAGGCCGACAAGACCGCCGACACGCCGGACGTCCTCGACGTCATCATCGACAAGGCGGCTTATGCGGATGGCGAAAGCCTGAATATCCGTCTCGCCCCCCGCTTCGCGGGCAAGGCCACGCTCGCGGTCATCACCGACCGCGTTGTCGATCTCCGCACCATCGACATCGGCACCGGCGGCACCACCGCCACCGTCCCGGTCAAGGCCGAATGGGGTGCCGGCGCCTATCTCGTCGTGCTCGCCCACCGGCCGATGGACGCCGCCGCCAAGCGCCTGCCCGGCCGGGCGATCGGCCTGTCCTGGTTCTCCATCGGCAAGGAGACCCGTACGCTGGCGCTCGATCTCGGCGCCCCGCCTCTCGTGCGCCCGCTTTCGACGCTGTCGCTGCCGGTGAAGGTCACCGGCGCCCAGGCCGGCGAGGAGGCCTTCATCACGGTCGCCGCCGTCGACGTCGGCATCCTGAACCTCACCCGGTTCGAAAGCCCCGATCCGAGCCAGTTCTTCTTCGGCCAGCGCCAGATCGGCCACGAGCTGCGCGACCTCTATGGCTATCTCATCGACGGCATGCAGGGCACGCGCGGCGCGATCCGCAGCGGCGGCGACGCCGCGCCCTCCCTCGAAGGCGAAAAGCCGACGCAGGAGCCCGTCGCGCGCTATTCCGGCGTGATCAAGGTCGGCCCCGACGGCGTGGCGAAGGTGGACTTCGAGCTGCCGGCCTTCAATGGTTCGCTGCGCGTCATGGCCGTCGCATGGTCGGCCGGCCGCACCGGCCAGGCCAGTGCCGAGGTGATCGTGCGTGACCAGGTGGTCGCGCAGGCGACGCTGCCGCGCTTCCTCGCCATCGGCGACCAGTCGCGCTTCCACCTCGCCATCGACAATGTCGAGGGCCCGGCCGGCCCCTATGTCGTCGATCTCGACATCCGCGGCCCGGTGCTGGTGCCGACCGACGCGACACGCCGGACGATCCAACTCGCCGCCGGCGCCAAGGCCCAGATGACGATCCCGGTGACGGCCGCCGGCCTCGGCCGCGCCGAGTTCGATGTCCGCATCAGCGGGCCCGGCGGCATCGGCACCGTGCAGAACCTCGCCGTCCGGGTGCAGCCCTCCGCCGCCACGATCGCGCGCCGGATCGTGCGCCCGATCCCCGGCAATGGCGGCGCGATCACCGTCTCGGCCGATCTCCTGGCCGATCTCGTGCCCGGCTCCGGCCAGATCTCGGTCTCCGTCTCGCCGCTGGCTTCGCTCGATGTGCCCGCCTTGCTCAAGGCGCTCGACCGCTACCCCTATGGCTGCACCGAACAGACGGTGAGCCGCGCCATGCCGCTGCTCCATGTCAACCGGCTCGCCTCGCTCGAGCATCTGGCGCTCGACGCCAATGCCGATGAGCGCGTCCAGACCGCGATCGAGCGGGTGCTGGCCCGCCAGGGCGCCAACGGCTCCTTCGGCCTCTGGAGCGTCGGCGGCGAGGACCTCTGGCTCGACGCCTTCACGGCGGACTTCCTGACGCGGGCCCGCGAGCGCCAGTTTCCGGTGCCGCAGACGGCCTTTAACCTCGCGCTCGACCGGCTGCGCAACCAGGTCGTCAACACCGGCGAGATCGTCAAGGAGGAGGCGGCCGGCATCGCCTATGCCCTCTATGTGTTGGCCCGCAACGGCCGCCCGGTGATGGGTGATCTGCGCTATCTCGCCGACAACAAGCTCGCCGATTTCGCCACACCCATGGCCCGCGCCCAGATCGGTGCGGCGCTCTCGGCGCTCGGCGATCGCGGCCGCGGCCGTGCCGCCTTCGTCAGCGCGCTGGCCGGGCTGCAGGAGCGCGGCGACGATAGCCTGTCGCGGCCCGATTACGGCTCGCGACTGCGCGACGGCGCGGCGGTTCTGGCGCTGATCGCGGAATCGGCCGGCGACCGGGCCGAGATCGGCCGCGCAGCCGCCATCCTCGACGGCGCCCGCAATGCGGCCCGCTCCACCTCGACGCAGGAGCAGGCCTGGATGGTGCTCGCCGCCCAGGCGATGGCGAAGGATGCCGAAGGCATGACGCTGACGGTCGACGGCGCCGAGCAAAAGGGGCCGCTCTACCGCACCCTCTCGGCCGCGGCGCTGGAGCAGAAGCCGCTGACGGTCGCCAACCCCGCAGCCGCCACCGCTCAGGCGGTGATCACCGTCGCGGGCATCCCGACCGGCGCCGAACCCGCCCTCAACCAGGGCTTCGGACTGGAACGCGTGATCTACACCATGAAGGGCGAGAGGGCCGACCCGGCCCGCCTGCGCCAGAACGAGCGCTATGTCGTGGCTCTCACGGTCACCGAACCAGCCAGTCGCTTTGGCCGCCTGCTTCTGGTCGATCCCGTCCCCGCCGGGCTCGAGATCGAGAACGCCAACCTGACCGAAGGCGCTTCCGTCGCAGGTCTCGACTGGCTGAAGCAGGAGGTCATCCCCGTCCATACCGAGGCACGCGACGACCGCTATGTCGCCGCCTTCGAGCGCTCTGGCAGCAAGGACCAGAAGCTCGTCTACACCGTCGCCTACATCGCCCGCGCCGTCTCGCCCGGCCGCTATGTGGCGCCTGCCGCCGTGATCGAGGACATGTACCGCCCCGACCGCTTCGGGCGGACCGCCTTCGGGACGGTGGACATCGCCTCGGCGCGGTGATGCCTTGAGCCCGCACGAGTCCAGGTCAGGCTCCTCCCCTCCCCCTCGTGGGGAGGGGCTGGGGGTGGGGGGCGTCCCGCCGGGCGAGCGGCTTACGAATGATGCGCTGGATCGGCGCTCAGGAAGCGAAGAAACGGACGAACCTGCCTTTGCGCCCCCCACCCCTGCCCCTCCCCACGAGGGGGAGGGGTCAGCGCCCGCTCGCTTCCGCAAGCTGAGGAACGCCTCCGCCGCCCTCGCCCTGCTCCTCACCGCCGCGACCGCCGGGCTTCTCCACTATGCCGCAACCCTCCCGCCGCTCGACCTCACGGCCGCCACCGACCGCTCGACTGTGGTGCTGGACCGCGAGGGCCGGCTGCTGCGCCCCTTCCTGACGGCGGACGGCCGCTGGAAGCTCCCGGTCGGCACGGGCGATGTCGATCCGCGCTACCTCGCCATGCTCAAGGCCTATGAGGACAGGAGGTTCGACAGCCATGCCGGCATCGACCCGCTCGGGCTCGTTCGCGCCGCCGGCCAGATGCTGTGGAACGGCCGGATCGTCTCCGGCGGCTCGACCCTGACCATGCAGGTCGCCCGTCTGCTGGAGCCGCGCGAGGAGCGCAGCCTCGCCGCCAAGCTGCGACAGGCCGTGCGCGCCGTCGAGCTGGAGCGGCGCTTCACCAAGACGGAAGTCCTTGACCTCTATCTGACGCTCGCCTCCTTCGGCGGCAATCTCGAGGGCGTTCGAGCCGCCAGCCTCGCCTGGTTCGGCAAGGAGCCGAAGCGCCTCTCGACCGCCGAGGCCGCCCTCCTCGTCGCCCTGCCGCAATCGCCCGAGACGCGCCGGCCCGACCGCTTCGTCGAGGCCGCCCGCAAGGCCCGCGACCGTGTTCTCGCTCGCGTCGAGCAGGCCGGCCTCGCCACGGCCGCCGAGGTCGCGGCGGCCCGCGAGGAGCCCATCCCGACGGCGCGCAAGCCCTTCCCCAACCTCGCCCCCCATGTCGCCGAGCAGGCCGTGGCGGAAGCGCCGGTCGCCCGCAGCCATCGCCTCAGCCTCGATGCGCGGCTGCAGGCGGCGCTGGAAGCGCTGGCCCGCGACCGCAGCCTCGGCCTCAGCCCCCAGGTCTCGATCGCCATCCTCGCCGTCGACAACGACACCGGAGAGATCCGCGCCTCGGTCGGTGGCGTCGATTACTTCGCCGCCGAGCGCGCCGGTTCGCTCGACCTGACGCGGGCGCTGCGCTCGCCAGGGTCGGCGCTGAAGCCCTTCATCTACGCGCTCGCCTTCGACAACGGCATCGCCCATCCTGAAACGATGCTGGAGGACCGGCCGGCGCGCTACGGACTCTATGTGCCCGAGAATTTCGACATGTCTTTTCAGGGCATGGTCTCGGCCCGCAAGGCGCTGCAACTCTCGCTCAACGTGCCGGCGGTCGAACTGCTCTCGGCGCTCGGCCCGCAGCGCTTTCTGTCGCGACTGCGCGATGCCGGGGTTTCGGTCGCTATGCCAAGGGAAGGTGGTGCGCCCGGCCTCGCCGTCGGGCTCGGCGGTCTCGGCATCACCCTGCAGGACCTGACGCGGCTGTATGTCGGGCTCGCGCGCGGCGGGGATGTCGCGCCGTTGAAGGTGCGGGCGGAGGATGGGGGGGCGCCCGCGCCGCGCCTCGTCGAACCCGTCGCCGCCTGGTATGTCGCCGATACGCTGCTCGGCGCTCCGCCGCCGCTCAATGCCGTGCCCGGCCGCATCGCCTTCAAGACCGGCACCTCCTATGGCTATCGCGACGCCTGGGCGGTCGGCTTCGACCGTAGGCACACGATCGGCGTCTGGGTCGGCCGCGCCGACAACGGCGCCGTGCCGGGCCTCGTCGGGCGGGTCGTCGCGGCGCCCATCCTGTTCGACGCCTTCGCCCGGATCGGCCTCGATCCGCGCCCCTTCCCGCAGCCGCCCGACAGCATCGTGGCGACGAGCGCGCATCTGCCCCCGCCGCTGCGCCATCTGCGCCAGGACGTGCCCAAGACCGTGGCCGCGATGACGACGCCGTCGCTGAGGCTCGCCTTCCCGCCCGAGGGTGCCCGGATCGATCTCGCCGCCTCGACCACAGAGGGACGGCCGGAGCTCAATCTCAAGGTCGCGGGCGGCGCGCCGCCCTACACCTGGCTCGTCGACGGCGCCCCGATCCTCAGCCCGACGCGGCGGCGCGAAGCGATCTGGCAGCCGCCGGGCAAGGGCTTCCTGCGGATCTCGGTGATCGACGGCACCGGCGCCAGCGAAAGCGTCTCGGTGCGGCTGCAATAGCAGCCGTACGTCATGCTCGGGCTTGACCAGAGCATCTCAGGGTTCGTGAACGACCCGACCGTGCCAGCGCGGCCTGAGATTCTCGGGTCTGCGCTTCGCTTCGCCCGAGAATGACGCGGAAGCGCTTACTCCGCCGGCTGCGGATGCGCCGCCGGCGTCTCCTTCACCACATGCCCATGCACCGAGCGCTTCTTGCTCGCGAGATAGGAATAGGCGACCGGCACCACATAGAGCGTCAGCAAGGTGCCGAAGCTCATGCCGCCGACGATGACCCAGCCGATCTGCGAGCGGCTTTCGGCACCGGCCCCGGTCGCGAGCGCCAGCGGCACCGCGCCGAGCACCATCGCGCCCGTCGTCATCAGGATCGGGCGAAGCCGCAGCTCGGCCGCCTCGACCAGCGCGTCGATCATCTCCTTGCCCTCCTCCCGAAGCTGGTTGGTGAATTCCAGGATCAGGATGCCGTGCTTGGTGATGAGGCCGACGAGCGTGATCAGCCCGATCTGGCTGTAGACGTTCATCGTGCCGCCGGTGAAGTACAGTGCCGCCAATGCGCCGGTCAGCGACAGTGGCACCGACACCATGATCACGATGGGGTCGATGAAGCTCTCGAACTGCGCCGCCAGCACCAGATAGATGAACCCCAGCGCCAGAAGGAAGACGATCGCGATCGAGGCACCCGACTGCTTGTACTCGCGGCTCTGGCCGCCATAGTCGATCTGCACCGTCTTCGGCAGGACGCGGGCCGCGGCCTGCTCCAGCACCGTCAGGGCGTCACCCAGCGAATAGCCCGGCGCCGGAACCGCCGTGATGGTGGCGGACCGCAGCTGGTTGAACCGGATCAGTTCCTTCGGCGCCACGCCCTCCTCGACCTTGACCAGGCTCGACAGCTGCACCACCGCACCGCCGCGTCCCATTAGGTAGATGGACTGAAGCGCTTGTGGCGTGTTGCGATCCTCGCCGGCGACCTGGATGACGACGTCGTACTGCTCGCCATTCATGTTGAAGCGGGTGACCTGTCGCCCGCCCAGCAGCGTCTCCATCGTGCGGCCGATGACGTCGACGCCGACACCGAGATCCGCCGCGCGCTGCCGGTCGATCGAGACCTTGATCTGCGGCTTGTCGAGGATGAGGTTGGACTCGACATTCGTCAGAGCGGGCGAGCCGGCGACCTCGGCGATGACGGCGTCGACATAATCCTTGATCTGGAGATAGGACTCCGAAGATCGCAGCACGAACTCCACCGGCCGGCTGCTGGCACCGCCCTGCCCGAGGGAGGGCGGGTTGGTGGCGAACAGCCGGATTCCCGGAATCTGGGACAGTTGCCGGTTGATCTCCGCGACGATGGTCTGCTGCTTGCGCGTGCGCTCTTCCCATGGCTTCAGCCGGGCGAAGGCGATCGCGCGCGTCACGTCCGGGAAACCGACGATCACCAGATAGGTCTGGACCTCTGGAATCTTGCTGAAGACCTCCTCGACCCGGCGCGCATACTCCGCCGTGAAGCTGATCGTCGCCCCTTCCGGCGCGACGCCGATGGCGGTGATCGTGCCGCGATCCTCGACCGGGGCGAGTTCCGAGCGAAGGCCCGTGAAGAAGAAATAGCTCGCCCCGGCGACCCCCAGGGCCAGGATCACGATGACGGGGCGGATCGACAGCGCCCCGCGCAGCGAGGCGCGATAGCCCCTCGACAGGCCGTTGAAGCCGCGCTCCATCACATTGTAGAGCCAGCTGTGCGAGGTCTCATGCTTCAGCAGCTTGGCGCACATCATCGGCGTCAGCGTCAGCGCGACGAAGCCCGAGACCAGCACCGCCCCCGCCAGCGTCAGCGCGAACTCGATGAAGAGCTTTCCGGTCCGCCCCGTCGAGAACGCCATGGGCGCATAGACGGCGACCAGCGTCAGCGTCATCGCCACCACCGCGAAGGCGATCTCGTTGATGCCGCGGATCGCCGCGGCATTGGACTCCATGCCGTCCTCGATATGGCGGTGGACGTTCTCCAGCACGACGATGGCGTCGTCGACCACGAGCCCGATCGCCAGCACCATGGAGAGCAGGGTCAGCGTGTTGACGGTGAAGCCGAGCGCATACATCAGCGCGAACGAGCCCACGAGCGAGACGGGGATCGTGACGAGCGGGATCAGCGTCGCACGCAGCGAGCGCAGGAAGACGAAGATGATCAGGACGACGAGGACGACCGCCTCCAGGATGGTCGTGTAGACGGCCTGGATCGACCGATCGATGAAGACCGAGCTGTCATAGGAGGTCGCGATCGTCATGCCGTCCGGCAGATCCTCGATGATCTCCGGCAGCGCTGCCCGGACGCCGCTGGAGACGTCCAGCGGGTTGGCGGTCGCCTGCTTGACGATGCCGATCGTCACCGAGGATTTGCCTGTGAACCAGGCGGCGTTGCGCTCGGCCAGCGCACCGAGTTCGACGCGCGCCACGTCGCGCAGCTTGATCGGGAAGTTGTTGGCGTCCTTGACGACGATCTGCTGGAACTGCTCCGGCGTCGTCAGCCCGGTCTGGGAGAGCACCGTGAATTCGCGGTTGTTGCTTTCGATCCGGCCCGAGGGAATTTCGACGTTCTGGGCGCGGACCGCCGCCTCGATCTCCTGGACCGTGATGTTGTAGGCCGACATGCGCGCCCGGTCGAGCCAGATGCGCATCGCATAGCGCCGCTCACCGCGGATCTGTACCTCGGCCACGCCGGTGATGTTCTGCACCCGGTCGGTGATGAAGCGGTCGGCGAAGTCGGTCAGCTCGAGCGGGTTGTGGCGGGAACTGACCAGCGAGAGAAACAGGATCGGCTGCGCGTCGGCCTCGACCTTGGCGATGATCGGCTCGTCGATTTCGGAGGGCATGCGCCCGCGCACGCGGCTGACGCGGTCGCGCACGTCGGAGGCCGCGACGTCCGGGTCGACATCCGGCCGGAAGCGCACGGAAATGTTGCTCTGCTCCTGGCGGCTGGTCGAGGAGATGATCTCGATGCCCTCGATGCCTGCGATCGAGTTCTCGAGGATCTGCGTGACCTGGGTCTCGATGATCTCGGCGCTGGCGCCGGTGTAGACCGTGCGCACCGAAACGACCGGTTCGTCGATGTTCGGATATTCGCGCACCGTCAGGCGCGTATAGGACACCGCGCCGATCAGCACGACGAGCAAGCTCAGCACCGTGGAGAAGACGGGCCGGCGGACGAAGAGGGCGAAGATGCTCATGGTTCGGCTCAGGGGCTCGTCGGCGCGGTGGGCAGGGCGCTCGTCTGCAAGGGGCGCGCACTGTTCTTGATCGAGACGGTCGAGCCATCCCTCAGCCGCATCTGCCCGGAGCTGATCACTTGCATCTGCGGGTTCAGGCCCTTCACAACCTCGACCTTGCCGGGCAGACGCTTGCCGAGTTCCACTGAGACGCGCTTCGCCTTCCCGTTCTCGACGATGAAGACGACCTTGCCGACCCCGTCCGGCACGATGGCGGATTCCGGGATCAGCATCGCATTCTCGCGCTGGTCGACGACGATGGTGACGCGGGCGAAGAGCCCCGGCTTCAGCACGAGGTCGCGGTTGGGAACGGTGGCGCGCAGCCGGATCGCGCGGCCATTGATGTCCACGACGGGATCGACCGCGAAAATCCGGCCCTCGAAGTCCTTGTTGGGAACGGCATCGACCTTGAGGCTGATCGTCTGGCCGACCTTGACCTGGGCCAGGAAGATCTCGGGCACCCGGAAATCGACCTTGATCGGATCGATATTGGTCAGCGTGATCAGCTGCTTGCCCACGGCGACATAGTCGCCGACGCTGACGGCGCGAAGGCCGACGACACCATTGAAGGGGGCGACCAGCGTCGACTGCGCGAGCTTGGCCTGCGAAAGCTGGACCCGCGCCTCGGCTGCGGCGAGCTTCGCGGTGGCCTCGTCGAGCGCGACCTGCGTGCCGACGCCGCGCTGGCTCAGCGAGCGGTTGCGCTCGAAGGTGTCCTTCGCCAGTCCGAGATCGGCCTGCTGCTGCTTGAGTTCGGCGTCGAGGATCGCGGTGTCGAGCTTGACCAGCACCTGGCCCTTCTCGACCCGCTCACCCTCCTTGAAGCCCAGCGCCGTGACGCGGCCCGCGATTTCCGGTGCGATCACGACCGACTCGTCGGCGGCCAGCGTGCCGAGCGCCTCGACCTCCTCGTTCACGGTTCCGCGTTCGATCTTGGCGACCTCGACGGGCACGCCCGCACGCGGCGCAGCCGGAGCCGCGGCCTGGGTCGGGGCCTTCATCTTCTCATAGTGGCGATAACCATAGTAGCCCCCGCCCACGAGGCCGACGAGCAGGAGCAGATAGACGAACCGCTTCATTGAACTGGACGCTCCGGGGCAATGCGATTATTTTAGACTGGACGGTCCAGTTTGATAAGGGGTGTGATGGGCAGAACCATGACGGACGCTGCCGACCAGGAAGTCTCTGCTTCGGACGAAGCGGATGCAAGACGCCTGCCGTCACGATTACGGGCGGACAAGCATGACGCCATCATTCGCGCCGCCTCCGCCATGTTCCTCGCGGAAGGCTATGAGCGGGTGACCCTCGACCAGATCGCGCAGCGCGCCGGCGTCTCGAAGCAGACCATCTACAGCCACTTCGCCGACAAGGATGCGCTGTTCCGCGCGATCTGCACGCAACTCGCTGAAAAGCTGACGATTCCGCTCCGTCGGCCGGTCGCGGATGCGGACCTCCGCAGTGCGCTCGTCAGGCTCGGCGAGGATACCCTGGCGATGATGCTGAACCCGCATTCCCTCGACCTCCATCGCCTCGTCATGAGCGCCGCGACACGCTTTCCCGAACTCGGCCAAGCCGCTTACGAAGCGGGTGCTCTGCGGATCATCGACGATCTTGCGACGCTTTTGCTGCAGCGTTCACATCTCGGTGATGGCCTCACCCGGCCGCTCGACGTGACACGCTCCCGGGTGCTGGCGGAGCAGTTCGTCGGCATGCTCCGGGGCTTCCATCAGCATCGGGCCCTGATGAACGTCGAACAGACACCGCCCGACCTCCGCGCCGCCTATGTCCGCGATTGCGTCGATCTGCTGTTACGGGGCGCCTGACGGCCGCGAAATCCGTCACCGGCCTGTCATCTGCTCTGGTTAGCAATCCCTCAACAGAGAGCGTGAACCCGGCGGCATGACCTGCCTCGGGCTGAAGCCATGCTCGCCCCTGAACGCGGGACCGCGATCATGCTGCGAATCGAAGGCCTGACCAAGCGCTTCGGCACCAATGCCGCGGTTGACAACGTCACGCTCTCCATCCCCCGGGGCGAGATGGTCGGCATCATCGGTCGGTCCGGAGCCGGCAAATCGACGCTGCTGCGCATGCTCAACCGCCTCGCCGATCCCAGCGCAGGCCGCATCGTCTCCGGCGAGCGTGACGTCACTGCGCTCAAGGGAGCGGCCCTGCGTCGCTGGCGCCGCGACACCGCGATGATCTTCCAGCAGTTCAATCTCGTCGGCCGGCTCGACGTGCTCACCAATGTCCTGCTCGGCCGCCTGAACCACCGCTCGACGGCCCTGACCCTGGTCAAGAGCTTCTCCCGCGACGACAAGATCCGCGCCATCGCGGCCCTCGAGCGTCTCGACATGGGCCATCTCCTGGCCCAGCGCGCCGAAACGCTGTCGGGCGGCCAGCAGCAGCGCGTCGCCATCGCCCGCGCCCTGGTCCAGGAGCCGCAGATCATCCTCGCCGACGAGCCGATCGCCTCGCTCGACCCGCGCAACACGCAGGTGGTGATGGACGCGCTGTTCCGGATCAATCGTGAGGACGGCATCACCGTCGTCTCGAACCTGCATCATCTCGATATCGCGTCGAAATACTGCGACCGGCTGGTCGGCATGGCCGCCGGCAAGGTCGTCTTCGACGGCCCGCCCCACCAGCTCACCAGCGAGGTTGCGGCCAAGCTCTACGGCATCGAGGCCAAGGACGCCGGCGCCGAGGCGCTCGACCAGCTCGAGGCGATCGCCAGCGAAGAAGCACAGCGCGCCAAGCAGAACGTCGCCTGAAGCCATCACCCCGGCCCGCCGGGGACCGTCATCCCAGATTCATCATCCACCAGGAGCACACCATGCTGACCCGTCGTCAATCCCTCACGCTCGCCATAGCGGCCGTTGCCGCTTCGCTGGCCGCCCCCGCCTCCGCGCAGGACTGGAAGGCGAAGTATCCCGAGCTCGTCTTCGCCGTGGTTCCCGCCGAGAATGCCTCTGGCGTGACCGAGCGCTATGCGCCGTTCGCCGCCTATCTGACCAAGGAACTCGGCGTGAAGGTGACGGTCCGCGTCGCCAACGACTATGCCGCCGTGATCGAAGGCCAGCGCGCCGGCAACATCCATATCGGCGAATACGGCCCCTCCTCCTATGTCCGCGCCTGGACCGTCTCGAACGGCGGCGTCGAGCCTTTCGCGACCCTGCGCGCCTTCGACGGCTCGACCGGCTATTACGCTGTCGCCTATGCCAAGAAGGATGCGGCGGGCACCAAGCTGGAAGACTTCAAGGGCAAGAACCTCTGCCTCGTCGACCCCAACTCGACCTCGGGCAACAACGTGCCGCTGTATTCCATGGCCAAGATGAACATCGAGCCGGACAAGTTCTTCAGCAAGATGGTCAATGCCGGCAGCCACGAGAACGCCGTCATGGCCGTGCAGCAGGGCACCTGCGACATCGGCTTCAACTGGTGGAACTCGGATCAGGACTCCAATCTGTCCCGCATGGCCAACAAGAACATGGTCAAGAAGGACGATTTCAAGATCGTCTTCAAGTCGGACAAGATTCCCGGCTCGCCCTACGCCATGCTGACGTCGATGCCCGCCGAGCTGAAGTCCGCGATCTCGAAGGCCTTCTTCGACATGCAGAGCAAGGACAAGGCCGCCTTCGACAAGCTGTCCGACGGCAAGTCGCCGGGCTTTGCGCCGATGAAGCACGAGGATTACAACGTCACCATCGAACTGCAGAAGTTCGTCGACAACCTCCGCAAGAAGCGCAGCTGACCGCCTGACCGCCCGGGCCCCTTTCGCTGTGCGAGAGGGGCCCGCCTGCGCCTCGGCTGACGGACCCATCCCGACATGACCCTCGCGATCGACCGCAACGATCCGGCGATCCTCGCCCATGCCGATCTCTACCGGCGTGAAATGGCGGTGAAGCGCCGGCAGACGCTGATCGGCGTCGCGATTTTCGTCGCCTGCGTGGTGGCGGCGGCGATCGGCTCTGAAGCCAACCCGATCAAGTTCTTCGAGAACGTCTGGCGCTTCCCGAAATACATCCTCGACACGATGCCGACACTGCGCCTCGCGACGCTCAGTGCCGACATGGCCGAATGGTTCTGGGGACTGGAGGGCTGGCTCAAGCTGCTCTGGCAGACGATCCTGATCGCCTATACCGGCACCATCCTGGGCGTCGTCGGCGGCTTCCTGCTCTGCTTCGTCGCCGCCGCCAATCTCGGCCGATCGGGCTGGATGCGCTTCGTCACCAAGCGCTATCTCGAATTTTGCCGCACCGTTCCCGAACTCGTCTTCGCGCTCATCTTCGTCATCGCCTTCGGGCTCGGCCCCTTGCCCGGCGTGCTCGCCATCGCGATCCACACCATGGGCGCGATGGGCAAGCTCTTCTCCGAGGTCGTCGAGAACATCGACATGAAGCCGGTCGACGGCCTCACCGCGACCGGGGCCGGCTGGTGGCAGGTGATCCGCTATGCCGTCGTCCCTCAGGTGCTCTCCAATTTCGCCAGCTATTCGCTGCTGCGCTTCGAGATCAATGTCCGCGGCGCCTCGATCATGGGCTTTGTCGGCGCAGGCGGCATCGGCCAGGATCTGATCGAGGCCATCCGCAAATTCTACTTCACCGATGTCAGCGCCATCCTCCTGCTGATCATCGTCACCGTCATGCTGATCGATTACGGCACCGAGCGCCTGCGCCATGCGCTGCTCAGCCTGGAGCAAGGCAAATGACTCTGGCCCTCTCCGCTTCCGACCGCGCGGCGCTGGCCGAACGTCACAAGGCCGCGATCGACGGCTCGCTGCGCACACGCCTGACCACGATCGCCGTGGTCGTCGGTCTCGTCTCACTCTTCGTCTACGGGCTTTCCACGCTGGAGGTGTCGTTCTGGCGTCTCGTCAGCGGCTTCGGCAATCTCGGCACCTTCGTCGTGCTGATGCTGCCCCCCGATCCCGGCTCGTGGGCGCGAGGCATGCTCTTCTTCAAGGCGCTGCTGGAGACCATCGCCATCGCCTTCCTCGGCACGATTCTGGCCGCGATCCTCGCCTTTCCGCTCGGCTTCCTCGCCGCCAAGAACGTCGTCGCCAACCGCGTCGTCCATTTCCTGGCGCGTCGCTCGATGGACACGGTGCGCGGCGTCGATGCGCTGATCTGGGCGCTGATCTGGGTCAATGTCGTGGGCCTGGGCCCCTTCGCCGGGATGCTGGCGATCATGACCAGCGACATCGGCGCCTTCGGCAAGCTCTATTCGGAGGCGATCGAATCAGCCGATCGCAAGCCGGTCGAGGGCGTGACCTCGCTGGGCGGCAACAAGCTCCACGAGATCCGCTTCGGCCTGATCCCGCAGGTCCTGCCGGTGATCGCGAGCCAGGTGCTCTACTACATCGAATCCAACACCCGCTCCTCGACCATCATCGGCATCGTCGGCGCCGGCGGCATCGGGCTCTACCTCGCCGAGACGATCCGCACGCTCGAATGGCAGCAGGTCTCCTTCCTGATCCTGCTGATCCTCGCCGCCGTCACCGCGATCGACTTCATTTCGGCCAAGCTACGCTTCGCCATCATCGGCAAGCGCGCGACCTGAAGCCAACGCGTGTCATTCCGGGGCTTTGCAAAGCAAAGAACCCGGAGCCCATGATCGGCTGAGATCATCCGGCCTGGCGTTCCGACATGGCGAACGTAACATCGTGACGTTCAACCCGGTCGTGGATTCCGGGTTCGGCCCTGAGGGCCGCCCCGGAATGACAGCAGGCGCGATACGCCTCACGTTCACTCCGCGAAGGGCTCGACCACCATCTCCATGCGCTCACCCGCGAAGACGCTGCTGACGAGATGGATCGGTGTCAGGTCCGGCAGCGCATCGACCGCCAGTGACACCATCACGGGCGCTCCCGGTTCGATCTGCAGCAATTCCGCCTCGCACTCATCCGCCAGCCGTGCCGTCAGCCGCGTCGACAGGCGGACATAATCGGCGATCCCATAGGCCTTCAACGCCGCCGTCATCGAGGCCCCGGCCTCCCGGAACGCCGCGTCGAAATCCGGAAAGCGCGCGACCGACAGCCAGTGCGTGCCCGTGCCCATCGGCGTGCCGTCGGCGAGGCTCAGCCCCGCGACACGCCACAGCCTTGCGCCCCCATCGAGCCCAAGCGTCGAGCAGGTGTCGGCCTCTCCGTCGACCTGCGCGGCCGACAGCATCCGGCTCGACCCGACGAGCCCGAGTCGGCCGAGATTGGCCCGCATGCTGACGCGCCGGCCGAGCGGATAGGCGACGCGCCGCGGGCTCACCTGCGTGCCGCGCCCCCGCGAGACCGTAACCAGCCCCTGTTCCGCCAGATGGCGGAACGCCTGGCGCACCGTGTGGCGGTGAACGCCATAGCGCTCCGCGAGCGCCGTGGCCGCCGGCAGCGTTTCGCCGGTGGCGTGGTCACCCCGGGCGATCGCGGCCGCGATCTCGTCGGCAATGCGGCGCCATGCTGTGCCGGCATCCGCGCTGCCGGCCAAAGCCGGATCGGTCAACAAACTGTCATCCAAAATGTATAGACCTTTCCGCGCAGGCGACCTATCATAGTCTAGACATTAACGCACGACCAGATGGCAGGCGGCAATGACGGCACAGACCACCCCAAGACAGCGCTGGATGGCGATCCTTGCCCGCGCCAGCCGGGCGGAGATAACGGAACTGGCCGGACCAGAGCTGCCCCGCCACGAAGTCCTCAAGGCGCCCGAGACCGGCACGGTGATGGTCGAAGGACGTGCTGGCGGCGCCGGCCGGCGCTTCAATCTCGGAGAGGCGACCGTGACGCGCTGCGTCGTGAGGCTCTCCGACGGGCCGATGGGCTTCTCCTATGCATTGGGCCGCGACGCCCGCAAGGCGCGCCTCGCCGCCATCCTCGACGCCCGGCTCCAGCGCGAGGAGGCGACCTCGCCCCTGCACCGGGCCATCGACGACCTCGCCGCCCGCCAGAGCGCGGCCCGCGAATTCGCCTCGCGCAAGGCCGCCGCGACCAAGGTCGATTTCTTCACTCTCGTCAGGGGCGCGTGATGGCGACCGACACTCTCATCGGGGCCGGCTTTTCCGATCCCGCCTTCCAGTCCCAGGCCGCCTTCCGCGCCTTGCTCGGCGCCCTCTCGGAGCCCGGCACGCGGCAGGTCATCAGTGGCGGCATCGTGCCGCCCGAGGGACTGCATGCGGCGACCGCGACCGCTCTGCTGACGCTCGCGGATTATGAGACGCCAATTTGGCTGCCGTCTGCGCTGCGGGACGGCCCGGCCGGCGCCTGGCTGCGCTTCCATTGCGGAGCGGCCCTCGTCGAGGAGCCGCGCCGCGCCGCCTTCTCCGTCATCGACGGCGCCGCGCCCGCGCCGCTGCTGACCGATTTCGATCCGGGCAACGACCAGTTCCCCGATCGGTCGACGACGATCATCGTGCAATGCGCCGCCTTCCACGGCGGCGAGGCGGTGACCCTCTCGGGCCCCGGCATCGCGACACGGCGCGACATCGCCCCGGCGGGGCTGCGCCCGGGCTTCTGGGCCGAGGTCGCGGCCAACAACGCCGCCTACCCGCTCGGCGTCGATCTGCTGCTGGCCCATGCCGACGGCGTCATCGGCCTGCCGCGCTCGACGCAAATCGGAGGGGCCGTCTGATGTATGTCGCGGTCAAAGGCGGCGAAGCCGCCATCCTCGCCACCCATGAGCGCGTCGCGGAAGCGCGCCGCGGCGACGCGGCCGTTCCCGAGATCAGCGTCGCCCAGATCCGCGAGCAGCAGGCGCTGGCCTGCGCGCGCGTCATGAACGAGGGCTCGCTCTATGATGCCGACCTCGCCGCGCTGGCGCTGAAGCAGGCGCAGGGCGACGTCATCGAGGCCGCCTTCCTGATGCGCGCCTATCGCACCACCCTGCCCCGCTTCGGCTCGTCGGAGCCGGTCGACACCGCGAAGATGGCGATCCGCCGCCGCGTCTCGGCGACCTACAAGGATCTCCCCGGCGGGCAGGTGCTGGGCCCGACCTACGACTACACCCACCGGCTGTTCGATTTCGCGCTGATGGATGAGGGGGCGCCCTCCGTCATGGTCGGGCTTGACCCGACCATCTCGGGACAGGACGACACAGGAGCTTCATCGTCCAGAGATGCTCGGGTCGAGCCCGAGAATGACGGCCTTCACGCCCCCCTCGACACCCACATGCCCCGCGTGCCCGACATCCTCGGCGCCGAGGGCCTGATGGAGCCTGAGATCGCGCCCAAGGGCGACCCGCGCCCGTTCGACCTGACCCGGGAGCCGATCTCCTTCCCGGCCGACCGCGATGTCCGCCTGCAGGCGATGGCGCGCGGCGACGAGGGCTTCCTGCTCGGGCTCGGCTATTCCGTCCAGCGCGGCTTCGGCGGCAACCATCCCTTCGTCGGCGAGATCCGCGTCGGCGAGGTCTCGGTCGAGTTCGTGCCCAAGGAACTCGGCTTCGCGGTCGATCTCGGCGAGATCACCCTGACCGAATGCCAGATGGTCAACCAGTTTGCCGGCTCGAAGGATGTTCCGCCGCAATTCACCCGCGGCTACGGCCTGGCCTTCGGCCATAGCGAGCGCAAGGCCATGTCGATGTCGCTCGTCGACCGTGCCCTCAAGGCACGCGAGTTCGGCGAGGCGGCCGAGTACCCTGCCCAGCAGGACGAGTTCGTCCTCTACCACTCCGACAATGTCGAGGCGGCGGGCTTCGTCGAGCATCTGAAGCTGCCGCACTATGTCGACTTCCAGGGCGAGCTCGAACTGATCCGCCGCATCCGCCGCGAGCGCGAGGCGCGCCTCGCAGCCGAACCCGAGACGCTGCCGGAGGCCGCGGAATGACTGTTCACCAGACCCTGCCGGGCGACGAGGCGAGCCCCGCCTACAACTACGCCTATCTCGACGAGCAGACGAAGCGGATGATACGCCGCGCCCTGCTCAAGGCCGTGGCCGTGCCGGGCTACCAGGTGCCGTTCGGCTCGCGCGAGATGCCGCTCGCCCGCGGCTGGGGCACCGGCGGCATCCAGGTCACGGCGGCGATCATCGGCCCCCAGGACACGCTGAAGGTCATCGACCAGGGCGCCGACGACACCACCAACGCCGTCTCGATCCGCCGCTTCTTCGAGAAGACGGCCAACGCCCGCACCACGGAAGCCACCGAACAAGCGACGATCATCCAGACCCGCCACCGCATTCCCGAGGCGCCGCTCCAGGCCGGCCAGATCATCGTCTACCAGGTCCCGCAGCCGGAGCCGCTGCGCAAGCTCGAGCCGCGCGAGGCCGAGACGCGCAAGATGCACGCCTGGGCCGAATATGGACTGATGCAGGTGAAGCTCTACGAGAACATCGCCCGCTTCGGCGAGGTCACGACGACCTATGACTACCCGGTCATGATCAACGGCCGCTACATCATGGCGCCTTCGCCCATCCCCAAATTCGACAACCCGAAGATGCACATGTCGCCGGCCCTCCAGCTCTTCGGTGCGGGACGCGAGAAGCGGATCTATGCGCTCCCGCCCCACACCAGCGTGCGCAGCCTCGATTTCGAGGACCACCCCTTCCGCATCCAGAGCTGGACCGAGCCCTGCGCGCTCTGCGCCGCCACCGACAGCTATCTCGACGAGGTCGTGATCGACGACCAGGGCAGCCGGATGTTCGTCTGCTCGGACAGCCACCATTGCGAGACGCGTCGCGCCGCCGGCCATCGCGGCACAATGCTGGGCGATGCGACGGCGAGCGGCCTGGTCGTCAGCGAGGAGAGCACGTCATGACCCTCCACGTCTCTCCTCCCGCCACCGCCCTCGAACCCGCCCCGCTGCTCTCCGCCACCGGCGTCTCGCGCTTCTATGGCGAGCGCATCGGCTGTGAGGGGGTCTCCTTCGACCTCTGGCCGGGCGAAGTGCTCGGCATCGTCGGCGAATCCGGCTCCGGCAAGTCGACCCTGCTGCGCTGCCTCGCCGGCATCGACCGTCCCGATGAGGGCGAGGTGCTGTTCCGCGGTGGGGCCGAACCGCTCGACATTTATTCGGTGCCCGAGCAGGAGCGCCGGCGGCTGATGCGCACCGCCTGGGGCATCGTCCATCAGAACCCGCGCGACGGCCTGCGCATGGACGTCTCGGCCGGCGGCAATGTCGGCGAGCGCCTGATGGACCGTGGCGACCGCCATTACGGGCAGATCCGCGAGCGCGCGCTCGACTGGCTGTCGCGCGTCGAGATCGCCGGTGCGCGCATCGACGACCGGCCGCGCCAGTTCTCGGGCGGCATGCAGCAGCGCCTGCAGATCGCCCGCGTGCTGGTCTCGGAACCGCGCCTCGTCTTCATGGACGAGCCGACCGGCGGGCTCGACGTCTCGGTGCAGGCCCGCCTGCTCGACCTGCTGCGCGTGCTGGTGCGCGATCTCGGCCTCGCCGCCATCATCGTCACGCACGACCTCGCCGTGGCGCGGCTTCTCACCGACCGGCTGATGGTGATGAAGGATGGCCATGTCGTCGAGCAGGGCCTGACGGACCAGGTGCTCGACGACCCGCACCACGCCTACACACAGCTCCTCACCTCGGCGGTGCTGAGCGTATGAGCGGCTTCATCCAGCCCCAGTGGTCGGGTTTCGGCGCTCAGGCCTTCCCGAGCTCCGTCTCCGGCGAGGCGGACCGGCAGCCGAGCGGGCTGGATGTCGAACGGACCCTGCTGGGCCGACCGGCCAGGGCCGCACCGCCGCCGATCAGCTCGACCACCGAACGCACGGCCGTCACGCCGGCGTCACCGCGACCCGACAAGGCCTGATCCCATGACCACCATGATTCGCGTCGAGAACGTCACCAAGGCCTTCACCCTGCACAACCAGGGCAGCGTCGAACTGCCCGTCTTCGACGACGTCAATTTCAGCGTCGAGGCCGGCGAGGCCCTCGTCCTCGCGGGCGCGTCCGGCGCCGGCAAGTCGAGCCTGCTGCGCATCCTCTATGGCAACTACCTGCCGAGCGCGGGCCATATCCACATCACCCATGCCGGCCGGCCGGTCGACATCGTCACCGCCGTTCCGCGGACGGTGCTGGACATCCGCCGCCGCACGCTCGGCTTCGTCTCGCAGTTCCTGCGCGTGATCCCGCGCGTCAGCGCGCTCGACATCGTGCGCGACCCGCTTCTGGCGCGCGGTATCTCGCCCGATCAGGCGAGCGAACGGGCCAAGGCGATGCTCGCACGGCTCAACCTGCCCGAGCGCCTCTGGAACCTCGCCCCGGCGACCTTCTCCGGCGGCGAGCAGCAGCGCGTCAACATCGCACGTTCCTTCGTCGATCCCTCCGCGATCATGCTGATCGACGAGCCCACCGCCTCGCTCGACGCCGCCAACCGCGACGTCGTGGTCGAACTGATCGCGGAAGCCCGTACCAATGGCTCCGCCATCGTCGGAATTTTCCACGACGAGGCCGTGCGCGAGAAGGTCGCGACGCGCTATCTCGACATCACCGCTTTCCGGAAGGCCTGAAGATGCAGACCGTTCTGACCAATGCCCGCCTGATCCTCGAGGACGAGATCGTCACGGGCACGATCGCCTTCGAGAACGGCGTCATCACGGCCGTCGACCAGGGGCTCTCCTCACTGCCCGGCGCCGTCGACGCGGGCGGCGACTATGTCGCGCCCGGCCTCGTCGAGATGCACACCGACAACATGGAAAAGCACTTCATGCCGCGGCCCAAAGTCTTCTGGCCGAACGGGCTCGCCGCAGCGCTGGTCCATGACGCGCAGATGGCGGCGGCCGGCGTGACCACGGTCTATGACGCGATCTGCGCCGGCACGCCCTTCTCCGCCAAGGATTACCGCAAGGACATCTTCGCCGATGTGATGACCTCGCTCGCCCTGGGCCAGGCGGAAGGCGTCTTCCGCATCGACCACCGCATCCACATGCGCTGCGAGCTGACGAGCCCCGACCTGCTCAGGGACATCGAGCCCTATCAGGACGATGCGCTCGTCCAGCTCGTCTCGCTGATGGACCACACCCCGGGCCAGCGCCAGTGGCGCAACATCGAGCACCTTCGGACCTACGCCATCGGCAACGGCAAGAGCGAAGCCGAGTTCGAGGAGGACGTCGCCACCCGCCAGCAGGAGGGCGCCGCCAATGTCGGCCGCAACTGGCAGGCGGTGGTCGCGCTGTTCAGCGCCCGCGGCATCCCGATCGCGACCCATGACGACACCACCGTCGAGCATGTCGAGGAGGGCCTCGCTTCGGGGGCGGTGATCTCGGAATTCCCGACCACGGTCGAGGCCGCCGCCGCCGCCAAGCAGCGCGGGCTCGCGACGATCGCCGGCGCGCCGAACGTCGTGCGCGGCGGCTCCCATTCCGGCGGCGTATCGGTCTCCGAGCTGGCCGAGAAGGGGCTGCTCGACGGCCTCTCCTCCGACTATGTGCCCGCCAGCCTGCTCCAGGCCGTGCTCAAGCTTCACAACGACCATGGACTCGGTCTGCCCGACGCCATGGGCATGGTCACCTGGAAGGTTGCCGACATCCTCGGCCTGAAGGATCGCGGCCATCTCAAGACCGGGCTGCGGGCCGATCTCGTCCGCTTCAGGGCGCTGGGACCGACGCCCGTGATCGCGGCCGTCTGGTCGAAGGGCGAGCGCGCGTTTTGAGCGGCCCGCGCTACGCCCTCTACTATGCGCCCGCCGTCGACAGCGCGCTCTGGCGCTTCGGCTGCGCGACGCTGGGCTACGACGCCTTCACCGGCGAGGAGATCGCCTTCGCTGTCCCGCCCGGCTGCGACGCGCAGCTCTGGCCGCAGCGCACCGCCGAGCCGCGCCGTTATGGCTTCCACGCGACGCTGAAGGCGCCGTTCGAGCTGGCCAACGGCCGCAGCGAGGGTGAATTGCGGGCCTTCGCCCGGCAGATCGCGATCGGCCGCGCGGCCGTGCCTCTCGCCGGGCTCAGGGTCGCCTCGCTCGGCCGCTTCGTCGCGCTGACGCCGAGCGAACCGAGCCCGGCGCTGCAGGCGCTGGCCTTCGACATCGTCCAGACCTTCGAGCCGTTTCGTGCGCCGCTGGGGCAGGCCGATCTGGCGCGGCGACTCGCCAGCCCGCTGACACCGACCGAGCGCGCCCATCTCGACGCCTATGGCTACCCTTATGTCGGCGACGCCTTCCGCTTCCACATGACGCTGACCGGGGCGCTTCCGCCGGACGAGGCCCCCGCTGTCGCGGCGGCCCTGGCTGAGGCCCACGCGCGCGCCGTCCCCGCCGGGCCGGTCGCCATCGACCACCTCGCTTTGTTCCGGCAGGACGACCGGGCCGATCGCTTCCGCATCATCGATGCCTTTCCGCTCGGCCGCTGACGACCGATCCGGCGATTCCCACAGGACGGAGAACCCCCATGGCCGCCAAGAAGCTCGGGCTCAAACCGGTGATCCATGAGACGGCGGTCGTCCGAGAGGCGACGCTGGGGCGCTATACCGAGATCGGGGCGCGGACCTCTTTCATCGAGTCGACGATGGGCGACTACTCCTATGTCGTGAACGATTCCAACATCATCTACACGACCATCGGCAAGTTCTGCTCGATCGCGGCGATGACCCGGATCAACCCCGGCAATCACCCGATGCAGCGCGCCAGCCAGTCGCATTTCACCTATCGCGCCAGCGCCTATTTCGACGATGCGGAGGATGACGCCGCCTTCTTCGACTGGCGCCGCTCGACCCCGGTGACGATCGGCCATGACGTCTGGATCGGCCATGGCGCCATCATCCTGCCCGGCCGCAGCATCGGCACGGGCGCCGTCGTCGCCGGCGGCGCGATCGTGACCAAGGACGTCGCGCCCTACACCATCGTCGCGGGAAATCCGGCCCGGCCGATCCGCCGGCGCTTCCCCGAGGCAACGTCAGAGAGGCTGATGGCGCTCGGCTGGTGGGATTGGGATCATCTGCGCCTGCGTGAGGCACTTGCCGATTTCCGCACCCTATCGGTCGAGGCGTTCCTCGACTGTTACGAGGCCGCGAACACCTGAATTGCACGGTCCTTAGACGAATGACGTAGAGAAATGCAACGTGGCGAAAATTTTCTACGCTCGCGGACTGTGCATTGAAGCTTCGTTAACTAACGAAGCGCCCTATCGGAGGTGCACCGGCAAGTGGTGTTCTGGGCAGGAGCCTCCCAATGTCGTCTACGGATCCCCTCAACAGCCGCCTTACATTCATGCAGCTGGACGGCCGCGCCCGTGACCAGATCAAGGGCATGCACGACGACATCGTCGCCGCTCTGCCGAGCGCGCTGGACGCTTTTTACAAGCAGCTTCGTAGCTACCCGGAGACCCAGCGCTTCTTCTCGAGCGAGAAGCAGATCGACGGCGCCCAGCAACGCCAGACCTCGCACTGGGATCGGATCGCCAAGGGCGAGTTCGACCAGAACTATGTCGCGGCCGTCACCAAGGTCGGCGAGATTCACGCCCGCATCGGGCTGGAGCCGCGCTGGTACATCGGCGGCTATGCGCTGATCCTCGAGAGGATCATCACTGACGTCCTGATGGCGCGCTGGCCGAAAACCCGCTTTGGCGGCAAGGCCGCCGGCGCCACCGAGCGGTCCGCTGAAATCAGCGCCCTCGTCAAGGCGGCCTTGCTCGACATGGACTATGCCATCTCCGTCTATCTCGAGGCGTCAGAGGCGGCTCGTCTCAAAGTCGAGGAGCAGGCCAAGGCCGCCGAGCGCGTGCTGGCCGCCGAACGCGAAAAGGCGGTCGCCTCCGTCAGCGCGGCCATGGCGGCGCTGGCCAATGGCGATCTCACCTTCCGCATGGGCCAGGACATCCCCGAGGAATACGGAGCCATCCGCGACAACTTCAACGAGGCTGTCGCACGGCTCGAGCAGGTGATGGGCACCATCAAGACGAACTCCGCCGCCATCGCCGCCTCCTCGCAGGAGATCAACTCCGGCGCTTCCGACCTGTCGATGCGGACCGAGCAGCAAGCCTCGGCTCTCGAAGAAAGCGCGGCCACGACCGAGGAACTCGCCGCCTCGGTGAAGACCTCCTCGCAGGCCTCCAAGCGCTCCGTCGCGCTCGCCGACGACGCCACCAAGATCGCCCGCACCGGTGGCGACATCGTCAAGAACGCCACCGATGCGATGTCGCGCATCGAGGACGCATCGAAGAAGATCTCCGAGATCACCAGCGTCATCGACGGCATCGCCTTCCAGACCAACCTGCTGGCCCTCAACGCCGCGGTCGAGGCCGCCCGCGCCGGCGATGCCGGACGCGGCTTCGCCGTCGTCGCCGCCGAGGTCCGCGCGCTGGCCCAGCGCTCATCCGACGCCGCCAAGGACATTACCGGCCTGATCGCCTCCTCGGACGCCGAGGTGACGGAGGGCGTCAAGCTCGTCCGCCTCGCCGGTGGCACGCTGGAGCAGATCGTCGAGGCCGCCGCCGCGGTCTCCTCGACGGTGCAGGAGATCGCCAGCGCCTCGGGCGAGCAGGCCAACGGCATCGAGGAGATGAGCCAGACGGTCAGCCACATGGACGAGATCACCCAGCAGAACGCGGCGCTCGCCGAGCAGAGCGCCGCCTCGTCGAAGACGCTTCTCGACCAGATCGAGCAGCTCAACCGGCTGATCTCGAGCTTCCGGACCTCGCAGGACGGGCAGATCGTGACGCTGCACCAGCCGCGCCGCCGGGCCGCCTGAGCACCAGCGGCCGGCGCCTCGGCGCCGGCCTATCCCGTCAGCCGCCAGACGGTCGAGTGCTTGATGTCGGCATCCTCGAGCGAGCGCGAGACCGGCACGGCATAACTCGCCAGCGCCTGAAGCCGCTCCTTCGGCAGATAGCTGCGGCCGGGATCGCCGATCAGGACCTCCGCGCCGCGCGCCGACAACCCTGCCAGCCAGGCGACGACGCTCTCCGCCATCGCCCGCTCATAGCAGACGTCCCCGGCGCAGACGACGTCCCAGCCCTCGTCGCGCCCCACCAGATCCTCGAGGCGGACGGTAACACTGACGCCATTCGCCGCCGCATTGAGCCCGATCGCCTCCGCCGCGAAAGCGTCGATGTCGCAGGCCTCTACGCTCGCCGCCCCGGAGCGGGCGGCCGCGATGCCCACCAGCCCCGAGCCGCTGGCGAAGTCGAGCACCCGCAGCTTGCGCACGATCGCGAGGTCGTCCAGCAGATGGCGCGCCAGCGCCTGGCCCCCGGCCCAGGCGAAAGCCCAGAACGGCGGCGGCAGCCCGATCGTCGCGAGCTCGTCCTCCGTCTTCTGCCAGAGCTCGGTCGCCTCGTCGGCGACATGGAGCGCGATCTCGGGCGCATGCGGCACGGGCAACAGACGGGTGTGCTGGAGGATGAAGCCGCGCCGGTCGAGAGCCGGCACGCTCATGCGGCGATGTCCGTCGTCGGACGGGCGAGCAGGTTGCGATACAGCGCCTTGACGGCGTTCATGACGTCGCGCTCGGTGTGTCCGTCGATCAGCCGGGCCCGCGCACTCGCCCCCATGCGCTCGGCCAGCGCCGGCGTACGCGAGAAGGCGATCAGCGCCTGCGCCAGCGCCGCGGCGTCGTTGGCGGGCACCACCATGCCGTCCAGCCCGTCGCGCACGAAGCTGCGGCAGCCGGGGACGTCGGTGGTCAGGATCGGCCTGCCGCAGGCCGCCGCCTCGAGGATCGTGCGCGGCAGCCCTTCGCCGCCGCGCGACGGCAGGATGCAGAGATGGTGCCGCCGCCAGACGCCTTCGATGTCGCGGGTCGGGCCGGCCCAGTCGATCCCCGGTCGCGCCGCCCATTGCGTCAGGGTCTCTTCCGGGATGGCCTTGGGATTTGACGGGTCGGGTGCGCCATGCAGCGTCAACTCCACCCTCGCGCCCTGTGCCCGCGCCAGCCTGATCGCCTCGACCGCGAGATCGACCCCCTTCGACCAGAGCAGCCGCGCCACCAGCGCAACCTTCAGCGGCGGCGCCGGCGGCATCGGTTCCGGCATCAGGATCAGCGGATCCACCCCGGCCCCGCCGACGATCGCGACCTTGGCCGCGTCCGTAGGATCGAGCCCGAGCGTGACGGGATCATCCGGGTTCTCGAACAGGAAGCGCACCTGAGGGCCGTCGATGGCGCCGCGTAGCCAGGCAATCGCCGCCATCCGCGCCGCGGCCGCACCCAGCCCCTCGCTGGCCCCGAGGAAGCCGAGCCCCGTCAGCGCATAGACCCGCCGCTGCACCCCCGCCAGGCGCCCGGCGAGGCCCGCGAGCGCGATCGGCTTCAAGGCGATGCAATGCAGGATGTCGGGCCTCTCTCGCTCGATCAGCGCCCGCAGCGCCTTGACCTGGCGATAAAGCGCCCGCGGATCGAGGCTGCGGCGCTCGGCCTCGAGCGCGATGAGCCGGACGCCCGAAGCCTCGATGACGCGCCGGTGGCTGCGTTCGCGCGCAATCACGGCGACGTCGAACTCCATTTCGCGCGCCGCCCGCGCCATCGGCAGGAAATGCGACGCGAAGAACCAGTCTTCGGTCGCGACGAAGAGAAGTCTGGGTCGGGCCATGGCCGGACATCAGTCCGATGCAGAGGCGAAGGTCAAGCGGTGCCTTGCATCCCAACCTCGGTCCCGGCGCTTGAACCGGGAGCCCGCGGCCATGCTAGGCTGCGCCGCCACGGGAGACGACGATGGACGAGAGCTTGCAAACACCGGCTGCGAAAGCCTTCCCCGCCGCACTGGCCGGCCTGCGATCGGCCCTGAGCCATGTCGCCAATGGTGATGTCGGGCCGATCAAGGCGCTTTACTCCCATGCCGACGACGCCACCAGCATGTATGGCTGGGGCGGCTACGAGAGGGGCTGGGAGGCGATCTCGCGGCGCTGGGACTGGGCGGCCGAGCAATTCCGCGGCGGCACGGTCAGCCATGAGAACGTCACCACCGTGGTGGGATCGGAGCTCGCGCTCGTCACCGACATCGAGGTCTTCGAGGTGATGCTGCCGGGGATGGTGGCGCCGACGCGCTGGACCAACCGGGTGACCCATGTCTTCCGCTTCGAGGAGGGCGGCTGGCGCCTGCTCCATCGCCATGCCAACCGGCTGGAACAGCAATACGAGCCGGCACCGCGCCTCGCGGCGATCTCAGGGGCGTGAGGCGGTGAGCGGCGCCACGCGCGACAGCGCCGCCGCCGCGTCGACACGGCCCGCACCATAGACGGGATCGCGCCCCTTCGAGCCGAGATCGACCGCGCTCTCGCTCAGCAGGCGACGGACCCCGGCGGGGTCGAGGTCCGGCCGCTTCTCCAGCATCAGCGCGACGAGGCCCGAGACATGCGCGGCCGCGATCGAGGTTCCCGACGAGAAGGCATAGCGCCCGTTCGGCTCCGCCGCGATCACGTCCACGCCCGGCGCCGCCACGGCGATATAGGCGCCGCGATTGGCCAGACGGAAGACCCGGTCCTCGGCATCGGTGGCCGTGACCGCGATGACGTTGGGATCGGCACCGGGATAGAGCGGCGCGGCGCCGGGCCCGGCATTGCCCGCCGCGGCGACCGCGACCACGCCCTTCGCCGCAACCCCGGCGAGGCCGCGCGAGAGGAGACGGTCTTCCGGGCCGGCGAAGCTGAGATTGATCACGCGCGCGCCCTGGTTCACGGCCCACTCGATCGCGGACATGATCTGCAGGCTCGTGCCATTGGCGGAGCCGGAGCCGGCACGGCCCGAAAAGGCCCGGCCGACCAGCAGCCGCGCGCCGGGCGCGACGCCCTGCAGCTGCCCCTGCGCCACGATCGCCGCTGCCATCGCCGTACCATGGGCATGCGGCAGATAATCCTCGCCCAGCGCGTCGAACAGCCCGGCGACGCCGCCGCGCAGCTCGGGATGGCCGACATCGACGCCTGAATCGATGACGGCGACCCGAATCGTCGCACCGCGGGTGAGCTTGTGGACTTCCCCGAGCCGGAGCTTGTCGGCGACATATTGTGGCGGCAGTTCGCGGCGCGGCGCGGGCGTCGGCCGGACGGCGGCGGGGTCCGACAGGCGCAGCGTCGGGATGTCGGAGCGCCCGCCCGAGGCGGTCGTGCTGACGGGCTGGGCCAGGTCCTGCTGCAGCTCGAAGGTGAAGTTCGGCTGCGCGCCGGCGATGGCGTTGTCGCTCGCCATCTGCGTCAGCACGGCCCGCAGGTCACGCCCCTCGGCGAGTCGCGCGCGGATGATCGTCGTGCCGGCGAGCTCGACACGCCGGCTGGTGATCAGCGTGGCACCGTAGCGGCGCAGCACGGTCTCCGCCTGAACATTGGGCGCGAGCTCGAACAGGATCTCGCCCGGCACGAACCGGGTTTCGTCCGCCGCCGGCACGACGGTGCGCGAGGGCGCCTGCCCACCGAAGATATTCGGCACCCGCCAGGCCGGGGGCGGCACCGTGATCGCCCGCGTGGGCGGGCTGGCCGCGCCGCCTGCGGGCGGGGTCGGCGCGGGCTGCTGCGCGCCGGCCGGCCCCACGGCCAGGGCCAGCATCAGGACCAGTCCGCCACCACCTGCGGCCAGCCGAAGGGCCGAGACGGCGCGGATCAGCAGGAAACGGGCCGACGTCATGATGCGCTCTCCCGATGCGCTGCGAGGCAGCGACGGCATATCAGAAGCGGGCCCGCGCGTCACCGCCGTCGCCTCAGGGCGCAGGCGCGACGAAGCGCACGATCGCCGCCTCGGCCTTCATCCGGGTGGCGATGGCATCGACCTGGGCCTGCGTCAGCGAGGCATCGCCGACACGCACCTTGAAATAGCCATTGGCGCGCGGCCCATCCACGACCGAGGCCTCGTAGCGCCTGAAGAAGGACGCGATGTCCCCGGCGCGCGCATCGGCCGAGAAGCTCAGCAGCACATAGCGCTCCGAGGACTGCGGCGGCGTGGAGGCGGTCTCGAAACCGGTTTCCTCGCGCAGCAGGATCCCCGTCAGCGCGATGCCCTGCAGGGCGATCAGCGCACAGGCCGCGGCGCCCGCATAGGCCAGCCGGCGCGGCGGCTGGGCCGCCATGACCTGGCCGAGCCAGGTCATGAACCCGCCCTTGGCAGTGGCGAGCAGACCTTGCCGGCGCGGCTCGGCTTCCACCCCCGCCATGAGACGGTCGAGGACACGCGGCGAGGGAGCACCGAGGCTCTCGTTCAGCAGCGTCGTCTCGGCCATGTCGTCGCGGACGATGTCGAGCCGCAGCGCCAGTTCGGGGTCCGTGGCCAGGGCCGCATCGACCCGCGCCTTGTCGGCCGCCGAGATCCGGCCATTGGCGTAGAACGGCAGCAGCAGCTCGAGTTCGGCGCGCTTCGGATCGGTCGCGATGGCGTCGGTCATGACTGGACTCCAGGATCGCTCGAGGGACGCAGCCGGAGCGGATGAAGGGTGGAAGGCATCGGCAGTTCGGTCCGCGGAGGCCGCTTTTGCAGCCTCGTCTCAGGGCCAGCCCCGATCGACGCCAGCGGCCTTGAGCAGTTCGCCCAGCTTCTTGCGGGCGTGGAAAAGGCGTGTCTTGACCGTGTTCTCGGGGATGCCGACGATCCTCGCGACCTCCTCGACCGAGCTCTCGTGGTAATAGACGAGGTCGATGACTTCGGCATGGTCGCGGGACAGCTTGGCGAGGCAGGCGCGGATCGCGAGGCTCTTGTCCTGCTTCTGGACCACGACCTCGGGATCGTCGGACTCGTCCTCGATGCTGGCGGCGAAATCGTCGTCAAGCCCGGCATCGCGACGCTTGCGCAGGGCCGAGTAGGCTTTGTTGCGGGCGATGGTGAGCAGCCAGGTCGTGACCGAGGAACGACCCTCGAACCGGTCCGCCTGACGCCAGAGGTCCATGAAGACGTCACCGGTCACATCCTCCGCCATCGTCTCGTCGCGCAGCAGGCGCTGGGCGAAACGATAAACCCGTGTCTGGTGCCGCGAGAACAGCACCTTCATCGCGAGCCGGTCGCCACCGGCGATCCGCTTGACGAGGTCTTCGTCGGATTCCGTATGCATTGACCTCGAGGCCTGACATCCGGCTCGCGAGGGTTGGTCGCAGCGAGCGTGGAGAGGGTTCAATCGGCGGCGAGAAAAATCTGCCTGCGACAATTTTTCATACGGTAATGAGGGCGCGGGTCAACTGGAAGCCCGAATCGCGAGGCTCCGCCCAGGCGTGCTGCGGGATGGGCTGTGGCGATGCACGCCGTGACGGGCTGTTCCGGAAACGGCGGCGCGACGTCGGAGAGGCCAGGTCGCTCACGGCCCGGGAAGGCCGCCGCGCAGGGGGCCGGGGCCTTCGTCAGGCCTTGGCGCGGCTCTTGGTGGCGCGCTTGGCGGTCTCGGCAACCTTCAGGGCCTTGGCGGCGGCCTTGGCATCGGCGGCCTCGGTCTTGATCCGTGCCTGCTCGGCGGCGACGATGGCCGCCGTCTCGGCATCGGCGGCCTCCTTGGCGAGGCGCAGCGCCCTCAGCCGGACCGTCTTCTGCAGCACCGCCTCGCGCTCGACCTGCTCGGCCTCCATGGCGCGTGAGGCCTCCTGCTTGCGGGCGTCGGCCTTTTCGAAGGCACGCTGCGCGCGAAGCTTGATCTCGTCGGATGAAAGGCCTCGCGTCGCCATGGCGGCTCACTCCCGTATCGGCGGCGAGAAGCGGGTTCACGATCCGGCCGGACGGCGCGGAGCGACCCGCCCCCTTTGGGCGGCATGTCATGGTCGCGGAATCCGCTCGGGGATCCCGCAGGACCTGGACTGCGGAGCCTTCAGCCGCGACACGGCCGCGAGAGACCCTTCAGCATCACCGGGCGACGCCCGGTGCAGGGGTCGTCAGCGGCGACCGCCCTTGCCGGCGGCGCGCATCTGCGCGTACTGCACGGCCTCGAGCAGCACCTTGCGGGGGCGCTCCGCGTCGCGCTTCGCCTGCTCCGCCTTGCGGGCGGCCTCGCGGGCGATCTCGGCGATACGCTCTTCCTCTTCCAGTCGCAGACGCTCGATCTCGGCGAGGCGCTCCTGCTCGGCGCGGGCGGCGGCCTTCTCGGCCTCACGCTCGGCTCGGGCTGCAGCGACGGCTTCGCGTTCCGCGCGTCGCTGCTGCATGATCGGGTCATCCGGACCCGGCCTCGCCTTGAAACGCTCCAGGAGCGCTTTCTTGGCGGCCGCGGAATTGGCCTGACGATCAGTGAAGCTGCGGTCGTTCGGGTTCTTCAAGGCTGGCCTTCTCTCGGGTTGTGACGGGCGCATTCCGGCCCGCGAGGGCGCATTAATCCAAAATGCGCCCGAATGGTATCGAAATCAGCGCGGCGCGGGTGCGCTTCCAGCGCGCACCGGGCGCGGCTTGGGCTTCGGCGCGGCAATCAGGCCTTCGCGCTGCATCTGCTTGCGGGCGACCTTGCGGGCGCGCCGGATCGCATCGGCCTTCTCGCGGACGCGCTTCTCGGACGGCTTCTCATAAGCCGAACGGCGCTTCATCTCGCGAAAAACACCTTCGCGCTGCATCTTCTTCTTCAGGACCCGAAGGGCCTGATCGACATTGTTGTCGCGAACGAGAACCTGCATCTGTCACTCCTGCGGTTCGAGAATGGAAAAAAGGGCCGGGCACAGGGACCGACCCTTCGTCACGCCGCTGCGGCTCAGGCTGGGAAACGGGGGCGCCAGTACATCCGTGGTCGCCCTCCTGCTGTCCTGGCCGGCCGCTGCGGCGTTCGTCTCACTCGGCGCGGAGCTGGTCCGCCGACATCTTGCCCGAACGCTTGTCCTGGGTGAGCTCGTAGGAGATCTTCTGACCTTCCTGGAGATCACGCATGCCAGCGCGCTCGACGGCGCTGATGTGGACGAACACGTCCTGCCCGCCGTCATCCGGCTGGATGAAACCGAAACCCTTGGTCGAATTGAACCACTTGACTGTACCGGCGCTCATGACGAACCCTTTCACGGTATGATTTGTGACGCGAGACGGATTTCTCGCGCCGTTTTCGAAGTTTTAGCGGGAAGGTCGTCAGCGTGCGCATGAAATGCGCGGGGCCAAGTCGTTCGGCCTAAATATCGACAGGCCCCATATGGGCGCTTGAACGGGCAATGTCAATGCAACTGCCGCGCGAATGCGCAGGCGACGCCCCTGCCCTCCGGGCCACGCGCTTTACAATGACGCGCTTTTCGCCAAGAGGCAGGCAGCGCAATCGCCAACCCCGCGGGTTTCCTGTCCGTGCAGACGCCGTCGCTCCATCAGTTTCGCCGCATCGTGGTGAAGGTCGGCTCGAGCCTGCTCGTCGATCGCGAACGCGGCCGCCTGCGCCAGGCCTGGCTGGCCGCGCTGGCGGAGGATCTCGCCGATCTGCACCAGCGCGGCGCGGACGTGCTCGTCGTCTCCTCCGGCGCGATCGCGCTGGGCCGCACCGTGCTCGCTTTGCCCTCCGGGCCGCTGCGCCTCGAGGAGAGCCAGGCCGCGGCGGCGGTCGGCCAGATCGCGCTCGCCCGCACCTGGGCGGAGGCGCTGGGCCACCATGGCCTCACGGCCGGCCAGATCCTGCTCACCCTGGCCGATACCGAGGAGCGCCGGCGCTACCTCAACGCCCGCGCCACCCTCGGCCGCCTGCTCGATCTGCGCGCCGTGCCGGTGATCAACGAGAACGACACGGTCGCCACCACCGAGATCCGCTATGGCGACAATGACCGCCTCGCCGCCCGCGTCGCCACCATGGCCGGCGCCGATCTGCTCGTGCTGTTCTCCGACATCGACGGTCTCTACACCGCCCCGCCCGCACGGGACCCGGCGGCGCGTCACATCCCGCTGGTCGAGCGCATCACCCCGGCGATCGATGCGATGGCGGGAGGCGCCGCCTCCGAACTCTCGCGCGGCGGCATGCGCACGAAGATCGAGGCCGGCAAGATCGCCGCCAGCGGCGGCACACATATGCTCATTGCCGACGGGCGGGGGAAGAACCCGCTCGCCGCCATCGCGGCCGGGGCGCGCTGCACCTGGTTCCTGACCGCCTCGACCCCCGCCACGGCGCGCAAGACCTGGATCGCCGGCTCGCTCGAGCCCCGCGGCACATTGCATGTCGATGCCGGCGCTGCGCGCGCGCTGGCCGGCGGCGCGAGCCTTTTGCCGGTCGGCGTGAGCCGGATCGAAGGCGACTTCGCCCGCGGCGACGCCGTGCTGATCCGCGATCCCGATGGCCGGCTGCTCGGGCGCGGCCTCGTTGCCTATGACGCCGGCGAAGCGGCGCTCGTCCTCGGCAAGGCCTCGCGCGACATCGGCGCCATCCTGGGCTATCCGGGACGGGCCGAGATGATCCACCGGGACGACATGGCGCTCGGTGTGGTCTAAGGTTGCGGCAAGATGGCGTCTGGCAGGGTGGAAATGACGAGCGAAGCGGCGCTCCGCGTGGTCTCGAGCGAGGGACCGGCCGGCGATGACGGACGGGTGCCGGATCTGGCCGCTCTCATGAGCGCGCTCGGACGGCGCGCCCGCGCCGCAGCGCGGGCGATCGCGCTGGCTCCAGCGTCGCAGCGCAACGACGCGCTGCTCGCCATGGCGGCGGCGCTGCGGGCCCGTCAGTCGCCGATTCTCGCCGCCAATGCGCTCGACCTCGCCGAGGCGAGGGCCGCCGGCCAGACCCCGGCCTTCATCGACCGCCTGCTGCTCGACCCCGGCCGCCTTGCCGCGGTGGCCGAGGCCGTCGCCAGTGTCGCCGCCCTGCCCGATCCGCTCGGCCGTGTCCTCGCGACCTGGACGCAGCCCAACGGCCTGCGCTTCGAGCGCGTCGCGACGCCGCTCGGCGTCATCGCCGTGATCTTCGAAAGCCGCCCCAACGTCACCGCCGATGCCGGCGCGCTGTGCCTCAAGAGCGGCAATGCCGCGATCCTGCGCGCGGGCTCGGACAGCTTCCGCACCGCGACCGAGATCGCGACCGCTCTGCGCGAGGGCCTGGAAGCGGCCGGCCTGCCCGGCGATGCGATCCAGCTCGTGCCGACGCGCGACCGGGACGCGGTCGGCGAAATCCTCAAGGGCCTCGACGGCAGCGTCGACGTCGTCGTGCCGCGCGGCGGCAAGAGCCTGGTGGCCCGCGTCCAAAGCGATGCGCGCGTTCCGGTCTTCGCCCATCTCGACGGCAACTGCCATGTCTATGTCCATGCCGCGGCCGATCTCGCCATGGCCCGCGAGATCGTGCTCAACGCCAAGCTCCGGCGCACCGGCGTCTGCGGCGCCGCCGAGACGCTGCTGGTCGACGAGGCCTGCGCGGCGACGCATCTGGAGCCGCTGGTGACGGCGCTGATCGACGCCGGCTGCACCGTCCGCGGCGATGCCCCCACCCAGGCGGCGGCCCGGGCCGAGGCGGCGAGCGAGGCCGACTGGGCGACCGAATATCTCGACCGCATCATCGCCGTGAAGGTCGTGGCCGGGCTCGACGAAGCCATCGCCCATATCGAGCGCTATGGCTCGCACCACACCGATGCCATCGTCACCGCCGACGCGGCCGCCGCCGGCCGCTTCCTCGCCGAGATCGACTCGGCCATCGTGCTGCACAACGCCTCGACGCAGTTCGCCGATGGCGGGGAATTTGGCTTCGGCGCGGAAATCGGCATCGCCACCGGCCGCATGCACGCCCGCGGCCCGGTCGGAGTCGAGCAGCTGTGCTCCTTCAAATACCGCGTCCACGGCAACGGCCAGATCCGCCCGTGACCACAGATTCCGCGGCGACGCGCCCCCACGAGACGATGGAACATCTGCGCCTGCCGCCGCATGCGCCCGGCCTGCGCATCGGCCTGTTCGGCGGCACCTTCAACCCGGCCCATGACGGGCACCGCATGGCGAGCCTGACCGCCTTGCGGCGGCTCCAGCTCGACCGGATCTGGTGGCTGGTGACGCCGGGCAACCCGCTGAAGGACAACGCCGGCCTCCCCTCGCTGGCGCAGCGCATCCGCTTCGGCCGCAAGCTCGCCGACCATTCCAAGATCCACGTCACCGGCATCGAAGCGATGCTGCGTACCCGCTACACCGCCGATACGCTGCGCGCTTTGAAGCGCCGCTGCCCCGGCGTGAACTTCGTCTGGATCATGGGCTCCGACAATCTCGCCAGCTTCCATCGCTGGAACGAGTGGCGCACCATCGCCCGGATGATGCCGATGGCCGTGATCGACCGCCCCGGATCGACCCACAGCGCGGTCGCCTCCCCGGCTGCCAACTGGCTGTCGCGCTGGCGGATTTCGGAGAGCCAGGGGGCCGCGCTCGCCCTGACGAAGCCGCCCGCCTGGGTCTTCCTGCATGGCCGCCGCTCCGAACTTTCGTCGACGATGCTGCGCCAGCAGGCCGAACGCGATTGAATTTCCGGCCGACACGGCGTATTTTGCATCTCATCGCGCCAAGAGCGCCCGAACCCGTGAGGATACGGATCTGACCCGTTCAACCCGTGGCGAAGCCGAGCCAAAGCCGCTTCCCCAGGCCGCTGTGCCGGAGAACCCCTCCGCCGACAGCATCGCCCTTGCAATGCGCGTTCTCGAAGACATGAAGGCCGAAGACGTCACCGTCATCGACCTCGTCGGCAAGACCTCGCTGGCCGATGCGATGATCATCGCGACCGGCCGCGTGAACCGTCATGTCGCCTCCATCGCCGATGCGCTGGTCGAGGCGCTCAAGGGCTCCGGCCTGCCGGCGCCGAAGGTCGAGGGCATGCCGGCCTGCGACTGGGTGCTGATCGACACCGGCGACATCATCGTCCATGTCTTCCGCCCCGAAGTCCGCCAGTTCTACAATCTCGAGAAGATGTGGGGCGCCGACCGGCCCAACGAGCGCCTGGTCAGCTGACGGGCGGCACGGCCGATGCGCCTCGCCGTGATCGCCGTCGGCCGTCTCAAGGACGGGCCTGAACGGCAACTTTGCGAGCGCTATCGCGAGCGCGCCGCGACCTTGGGGCGCGGACTCGGGCTGACCGGGCCGGACATCATCGAAATTGCCGAAAGCCGCGGCCGCAGGGCCGAGGAGCGAAAGCGCGAGGAGGCGGCCGCGATCACGACGAAGCTGTCTCCCGGCCTCGTCATCGCGCTGGACGAGCGCGGCGGCAGCCTCGGCAGTGACGCCTTCGCGGCACGCATCGGCGCGGCCCGCGACGCCGGAACCGCCGCCGTCAACCTCGTCATCGGCGGGGCGGACGGGCTGGCGGCCGAGCTGCGCGGGGCTGCCGGGCTGACGCTCGCCTTCGGCGCCCTGACGATCCCGCACCAGCTCGTCCGCGTCCTCGTCCTCGAACAGCTCTATCGGACGATGACGATCCTGGCCGGGCACCCCTATCATCGCGCATGAGTGCCGCCCGGCCCCTGATTCGCAGACCAGCCGGCATCCCGCCGATGTGGCGCTCGCTGCTGCTGGCGCTGGTGCTCGCCTGGGGGCCCGCCCCGACCAACGCCCAGCCGCAGGACCCGGACGTGCTGGCCCGCGAGGCGATGCAGAAGCTCGTTGAGAAGCAGGCGCGGGAGGCCGAACTCAAGGCGATCGAGGAGCGGCTCGCCGGCAATGCCGAGGCACGGGCCCGTCTGGACGCGGAGATCGCCGGCATCCGCGCCGACCGCGCCGCCCTCAACAAGGCCCTGCTCGACACCACCGCCCGCGCCCAGGCGGCCGAGCAGCGCGTCAGCGTGATCGAACAGCGGCTGTCGCTGTCGCAATCCAGCGAAGCCGCCATCCGCCGCTCGCTGGAAGGGCGGCGCGGCCTCATCTCCGAGGTGCTGGCCGCGCTGCAGCGGATCGGGCGGCGTCCCCCGCCCGCCGTGCTGGTGCGACCGGAGGATATCCTCGAGGCGGTGCGCGCCTCCATGCTGCTCGGCGCCGTCGTGCCCGATCTGCGCCAGGAGATCGAGGTTCTCGGCACCGACCTCGCCGAACTCGTCCGCCTGCGGGAGGGCATCGCGAGGGAGCGCAAGGCCATCTCCGGGGAACTCGAGCAGCTCGCCGCCGAGCGCCAGCGCCTCGCTTCCCTGGTCGAGGCAAGGCGCATGCGCGAGGCCAGCGCGACGCGCGACGCCGAGGTGCAGCGGGGGCAGGACGGCGAACTCGCCGCCAAGGCCCGCAGCCTGCGTGACTTCGTCGAGCGCATGGAGAAGGAGATCTCCGTCGCCAACCGGGCGGCCGAGGCCGCGCGCCAGGCCCTGGAGGCCGAAACCCGCGAGCAGCGCCAGCGCATGGCGGCGCTGGCCTTCCGGGATCCCGCCCGCCTCAGCCCCAAGATCGCCTTTTCCGAAGCGCGCGGCCTGCTGCCGCTTCCGGTCGTGGGATCACAATTGCGTGGATTTGGCGATGCGGACGGTGCCGGCGGCACGACACGCGGCATTTCGCTGGAAACCCGACCCGGCGCCCTAGTTTCGGCGCCTTCGGACGCTTGGGTGGTCTACGCGGGTCCCTTCCGCTCGTTCGGGCAACTCTTGATCCTGAACGCCGGCGGGGGGTACTATCTGTTGCTCGCCGGGATGCAGCGGATCGATGTGGCGCTGAACCAGTTCGTCCTCGCGGGGGAGCCGGTTGCGGTGATGGGCGAAACATCGGAAGCTGCCGCGACGATCGTGGGTTCGGGAACCGGACAGCCGGTTCTGTATATCGAGTTCAGGAAAGACGGCGTGTCGGTCGATCCGGCGCCGTGGTGGACGAAACCGCTTGGCGAAAAGGTTCGCGGATGATGCGCAAGGTTTCTCTCGTTTTCGCCGGAGCCGTGCTCGGAGCGGGGCTGACCGGCATGGTCACGCAGACGCGCCTGCTGACCTCCACCAGCGCGGTCGCGGCCTCGGCCGAGGTCTACCGCAGCCTGAATCTGTTCGGTGACATCTTCGAGAAGATTCGTACCGACTATGTCGAGAAGCCCGACGAGCAGAAGCTGATCGAGGCCGCCATCAACGGCATGGTCTCCTCGCTCGATCCGCACTCCTCCTATCTCGACGCCAAGTCCTTCCGCGACATGGACACCGATATGCGCGGCCAGTTCGGCGGGCTCGGCATCGAGGTCACGATGGAGGACGGCGTCCTCAAGGTCGCCAAGCCGATCCGCGACACGCCCGCCTTCAAGGCCGGCATCCTGGCCAACGACATCATCAGCCAGATCGACGGGCAGGAGGTCAAAGGCCTCTCCCTGACGCAGGCGGTGGAGAAGATGCGCGGCATCATCAACACCCAGGTCAAGCTCAAGGTCGATCGCCCCGGCAAGCCCGAGCCGCTCGAATTCACCCTGACGCGCACGACCATCGTGGTCCCGGCCGTCGAAGAGCGCGTCGAGGGCGATATCGGCTATATCCGCATCGGCACCTTCAGCGAACAGACCTATGAAGGCCTGCGCAAGGCGATCGAGAAGGTCAATGCCGACATCGGCGCCGACAAGATCAAGGGCTATGTCATCGATCTCCGCAACAATCGCGGCGGCCGCCTCGACCAGTCGGTGCTCGTCTCGGATGCGTTCCTCGATCGCGGCAAGATCGTCTCGACCCGCGGCCGCAACGCCGAGGAAACGCAGGTCTTCAACGCCAAGGCGGGTGATCTCACCAAGGGGAAGCCGGTCGTCGTGCTGATCAACGGTTCCTCGGCCTCGGCGGCCGAAATCGTCGCCGGCGCGCTGCAGGACCACAAGCGCGCCACCGTCATGGGCACGCGCTCCTTCGGCAAGGGCTCGGTCCAGACCGTGATCCCGCTGGCCGGCAATGGCGGCCTGCGCCTGACCACCGCCCGCTACTACACGCCCTCCGGCAACTCGATCCAGGCCAAGGGCATCACGCCCGATATCGAGGTGGTGCAGGACATTCCGCCGGAGCTCAAGGACAAGATCGCCGAGAACAAGGGCGAAGCCGCGCTGAAGGGTCACCTCAAGGCCGGCGACGGCAAGGACGAGCAGTCCGGCTCGGCGTCCTATGTGCCCAGCGATCCGGCCAAGGATACGCAGTTGACCGCCGCCCTGAACCAGATCCGCGGCGTCAAGAAGGACGCCGCGGCGCCGCAGGCTCCGGCGGCCAAACCCAACTGAGTCGAGGGGCGACGCGGAGAGCTGCGCGGGGCGCTGTCTGAACGGACCCGAATCTGGCAGACTCACGCCTTGCGGGCCACTGATTCGGGTCCCCGTCGCAAGCTTGAGGACGGCTTCGTTTGGCCGGAACGCCGCTCACTGAGCTCAACCAGCCGCTTGGCCAGGGCCTGACCGCGTCGAAGGGCAAGCCCTGGGGGCGCTGGATCGCCTTTGGCTGTGCAGGGCTCGTCGGCCTCGTCTGGGTTTCGATCCTTCTGGTGGTGGCGATCCGGCGCGATCCCGACGGCGGTGAACCCATGGCGACGGCGCAGATCGAGCAGCGGGTCGCTCCGGCCTCGGCGCTGCCCGCAGGCGTCCCTGTCGCCGCCCAGAGCGACCCCACCACGACGGCACGCCCGCAATCCAGCGCACGGCAGCTCGAAAGCGAAGCGGGCGTCACGGTGGTGCGCCCGGGCTCCGACGTTCCCGGCGCCATCGTGATCACGATTCCCGACAACCCCGGCACAGTGAAACTCGCGCCTGCGCCGGACAGCCGGTTGGTCGAGCGCACGCGCCACGGTCTGCTGCCGAAGATCGGGCCGGATGGCGCGACGCCAGCCCGGATCTACGCCCGTCCCGCTGGACCGCCGCCCGCCGGCAAGGTCGCCGGACGCATCGCCATCCTCGTCGGCGGCCTCGGCATCAGCCCGACGGGGACCGCCGACGCCATCGCGAAGCTGCCGGGTCCGGTCTCGCTCGCCTTCGCGCCCTATGGCGCGGAACTCGAGCGCACCGTGCAGCGCGCCCGCGGCGAGGGCCACGAGGTCTTCCTGCAGCTGCCGATGGAGCCCTTCGACTATCCCGACAGCGACCCTGGCCCGCATACGCTGCTGACCGGGCCGAAATCAGCCGACAACCTCGAGCGCCTGCATTGGGCGCTGGGTCGCTTCACCGGCTATGTCGGCATCGTCAATTTTCTCGGCGGCCGCCTGACCTCCGACGAGACCGCCCTCTCGCCCATCCTGCGCGAGCTCGCCGGGCGTGGCCTGATGGTGGTCGATGACGGCTCCTCGGCGCGCAGCCTGCTCGCCTCCTCGGCCATGCGCGCCCAGATCCCGGCGATGAAGATCGACCGCGTCGTCGATACCGTCGCGCGGCCGGACGCCATCGACAAGGAACTGGCGGCGATCGAGGCCATGGCCCGGGACCAGGGCGTCGCGGTGATCAGCGCCAGCGCGCTGCCCGTCTCGATCGAGCGGATCGCACGCTGGGCGCAGACGCTCGAAGCCAAGGGCCTCATGCTGGTCCCCATGAGCGCCGCCCGCGGGCTGCGCAACCCGAAGAGCACCGGATCCATCAGATGATCAGCGATCCGCCGCCAGACGGCTACCGCCCCTGTGTCGGGCTGGCGCTCTTCAATGCGCAGGGACTTGTCTTCATCGGGCGTCGCGCCAACAAATCCCAGCGCGAACATGTCGCCCCCGGCCATGAGTGGCAGATGCCACAGGGCGGCATCGATGCCGGCGAGACGCCCCTGCAGGCCGCGACCCGGGAACTGCAGGAAGAAACCAACGTCACCTCCGTCTCGCTGCTGGCGGAGAGTCCCGGCTGGCTCGCCTATGACCTGCCCGCGGATATCGGCAAGCAGGCCTGGAAGGGCCGCTGGCGGGGCCAGGCGCAGAAATGGTTCGCCTTCCGGCTGACCGGTCCCGACAGCGAGATCGACATCGTAACGCCGGCCGGCGGGCACAAGGCCGAGTTCGACGCCTGGCGCTGGGAGCGGCTGGAACGGACCCCCGCCCTGATCATCCCCTTCAAGCAGGGGGTCTACCGTGAGGTCGCGGCGCTGTTTTCGCCCTTCGCCGCGGCCTGAACGGCGTGTGACGGATAGCATGATGAGCTTCGAAGGCGATCCCGGGCCGGTCTCTGCCGCCCTGCGCGAGCGGCTCGCTCCAGGCGGCGTCCTGCGAGCGGGAATCAACCTCTCCAACTTCCTCCTCGTCTCCGCCCGCTCGGCCGACGGCGGGCCCGTCGGCGTCTCGCCCGACATGGCGGCGGCCATCGCCAGATGCCTCGGGGTGGCGCTGCAACTCGTACCTTACGCCTCGCCGGCCCTGCTGGCCGACGCCGCCGGACGTGACGAATGGGATATCGGCCTGATCGGCGCCGAACCCCAGCGCGCCGAAACCATCGCCTTCACCGCGCCCTATGCGCAGATCGAGGCGACCTATCTCGTGCCCCCCGGCTCGCCCCTTTCCGACATCGCCGCCGTCGACGCTCCCGGCGTGCGGATCGCCGTGACGGGCGGAACCGCCTACGGCCTCTGGCTCGACCGGAACATTCACCAGGCCGAGATCGTCCGGACCGCCACCATGGACGAGACCTTCGCCGATTTCCGGGACCGCGGGCTCGACGCGCTGGCCGGGCTGCGCATGCGCCTCCTCGACGATGCGAAACGGCTCCCGGGTGCGCGCCTGCTCGATGGCCGCTTCATGGCCGTACAACAGGCGATCGGCGTCCCCCGCAATAATGACGGCTTGACGGAAGAGGCCGTCGCCTGGCTCGGCCGTTTCGTCGCCGCGGCGACGGCATCGGGCTTCGTGGCCGAGCGCATCCGCCACCATGGCGTGACCGGGCTGAGTGTCGCCTGATGGGGCGGCGGGGCTTGCAGGCATCCGCGCCAGCGCCCAATTTCGAACAGCCGGAACCCGTAGAGGCTTGGCGGGTTGCGGCAGCGGCGACGCCTTGGGTGTCGCGGCGAACAGGAGCGTAATGGTGCAGGACGAGATCTGGGCAAAGCTGGCCGCGCATCGGCATGGCACGCAAGCCCACCCCTTGCGGACCCTCTTCGCCGAGGACGCGACCCGCTTCACCCGGTTCTCGGCCCGCCTCGACGATCTCCTGCTCGACTATTCGAAGACCGCCGTCACGGACGAAACACTGGCGCTCCTCCTGACGCTCGCCGAGACGACGAGTGTCGCCGCACAACGCGATGCGATGTTCGCGGGCGAGGCGATCAACACCACCGAACAGCGCGCCGTGCTTCACACGGCCCTGCGCGCGCCCGCCGGCACCCGCGTGCTGCTGGACGGCCGCGACGTCGTGCCGGACGTCCATGCCACGCTGGACAAGCTGGCGGCCTTTGCCGAAGGGGTGCGCGGCGGCACGATCGCCGCCTCCGACGGCACGCGCTTCACCGATGTCGTCAACATCGGCATCGGCGGTTCGGATCTCGGTCCCGCCATGGCGACCCTGGCGCTGGCGCCCTATCATGACGGCCCGCGGCTGCATTACGTCTCCAATGCCGACGGCGCCCATATCGCCGACACGCTGGCGAGGCTCGACCCGGCGCGAACCCTGTTCATCGTCGCATCCAAGACCTTCACCACGATCGAGACCATGACCAACGCCGCCACCGCGCGACGCTGGATCGCGGGCGCGCTCGGCGAGGCCGCGGTCGGGGCCCATTTCGCCGCGGTCTCGACCGCGCTCGACAAGGTCGGTGCCTTCGGCATCGCGCCGGATCGCGTCTTCGGCTTCTGGGACTGGGTCGGCGGCCGCTATTCGATCTGGTCCGCCATCGGCCTGCTGGTGATGATCGCGGTCGGGCCGGCGCATTTCCGCGCCTTCCTCGCCGGCGCCCATGCGATGGACGAACATTTCCGCACCGCCCCGCTCGCCCAGAACCTGCCCGTCCTGCTCGGGCTGATCGGCATCTGGCATCGCGACATCTGCGGCTATCGGGCCCGGGCGATCCTGCCCTACGACCAGCGGCTGCTGCGCCTGCCGGCCTATCTCCAGCAGCTCGACATGGAATCGAACGGCAAGCGCGTGCGCAAGGATGGCTCGCCCGTCGAGCGACCGAGCGGCCCGCTGGTCTGGGGCGAGCCCGGCACCAACGGCCAGCACGCCTTCTACCAGCTGATCCACCAGGGCACGGACACGATCCCCTGCGAGTTCATGGTCGCAGCCGAGGGGCACGAGCCGGAGCTCGCGCATCAGCACAGGCTGCTGCTCGCCAACTGCCTCGCCCAGAGCGAGGCGCTGATGAAGGGCCGGACCCTGGACGAGGCGCGCGACGCGCTGGCGAAGCAGGGGCTGCCGGCTGCCGGGATCGAGGCCCTGGCGCCGCACAAGGTCTTCCCCGGCAATCGGCCCTCGATCACGCTGGCCTATCGCCGGCTCGACCCCTTCACGCTCGGCCGGCTGATCGCGCTCTACGAGCACCGCGTCTTCGTCGAGGCGGCCATCTGGGGCATCAACGCCTTCGACCAGTGGGGCGTCGAACTCGGCAAGGAGCTGGCGACGGCGCTGCTGCCGGTCATCGAAGGCAAGGCACCCGCCGACGCCCATGATTCCTCGACCGCCGGGCTGGCGCGCTATCTCACGGCAAGCTCCTGAACAGGCCCGAGGGGCGGAGCATTGGCCCCTCCATCGTCGTCGAGGCGCAGCGTCCGGCAGGGGCCGATCCCCTGCGGTGGCCGATGCGCGATGACGATGAAGGCCGAATCCGGCAACGCCGCCCGCAATCCCGCCAGCACCTCGCGCTCGGCCGCCACGTCGAGCGCCGAGGTCGCCTCGTCCAGAACGACCCAGTCCGGCCGGTGCAGATGCAGCCGCGCCAGGGCCAGCCGCTGGCGCTCCCCGCCTGACAGGCCGGTGCGGGTCCGCTGCCATGCCGCCTCGTCCTGCGTCCAGAGCGAGTCCAGACCCACGGCGGCGAGCGCCTGCCGGTATTGCGCCGCGCTGAACGCCTCCGGCAGCGCCGGATAGGCCAGTGCCGCCTCGAGGCTCCCGAGCGGCAGATAGACCTGCTGCGACGCGAAGGCGATCGAACCGGCCGGGCGTTCGATCGCCCCCTCGCCATGGCGCCAGAGGCCGGCCAGCGCCTTGACCAGCGTGCTCTTGCCGAAGCCGGAGGGCGCCACGATCCAGCAGCAGTCCCCGGCCCCGATCTCCAGCTCCGGCAGAGGCGCGAGCGGGCGCCCCTCCGGCGTCGACAGGCGCAGGCGATGTGTGCGGAAGGCCGTACCCTCGGCAGTCCGGGGGCCTGCCATGCCGTCCGACGGCGCCGCCTCCGCCGCCGCCAGGAAGTGCCGCAGCCGGCTCGCCGTCGCCGCGAGCTGCGCCAGATCCTTGTAGGAGAAGATGAACCAGGACAGCGTCGTCACGACGTTCTGGAACGCGGAGCGGATCTGCATCAGCCCGCCGAAGGTGAGGCGGCCTGCCAGATAGGCCGGCAACGCCAGGAACATCGGGATCGTCAACACGGTCTGGAAATAGGGCCGCGAGAACAGCCCGAGGATGACCTCGCGCCGCGCCAGCTGGTGCCAGTTCGCGGCCAGGGCCGCGAAACGCCGTGACAGCACGCTTCGCTCCGCCGCCTCGCCCCCCGCCAGCGCCACCGGCTCCACGTTCTCGCGCAGTCGGCTCAGCGCGAAGCGGAAATCGGCCTCGCGGCGCTGCTGCTCGAAATCGAGCCGCTTCAGCGGTGCGCCCAGCCCATGCGTGATCAGTGTGGCGAGGGCGACATAGAGGGGCGCGGCCCAGACCATGTAGCGGGGAATCTCGACGGAGAACCCCGCCACGGCGAAGGTCAGTGGAAAGGTCGAGAGCGACCACAGGATCGCGACATAGGAGACCAGCCCGACGACCTTGGTCACGAGCTCCAGCGCCTCGTCGGTCAGCTTGTCGACGAAGATCCGGCAATCCTCGGCGATGCGCTGGTCGGGATTGTCGAGCCCGTCCTCGCTCCTTTCCCCCAGATGCCAGTACGATTTGCCGGCAAACCAGCGATCGAGCGCAGCTTGCGTCAACGCATGGCGCCAGCGGATTTGCAGCTGCCGCCGCAGATAGGTCGAGGCCAGATGCAGCGCGACCGTGATGGCTGTCAGGCCGAAATAGACCCTGATCTGCGCGAGAACTCCGGTGACGTCGCGGGCCTGCAGGGCGTTGTAGAAGTCGGCGTTCCAGGCGATCAGCGCGACGCCGACCCGCACGCCGATCAGCCCGAGAACCGCGATGGCGACGAACTGGGCGAGGCCGATCAGGCCGCCCGGGCCGGAGACGCAGAGTTTCGCCAGCCAGGCGATGTGACGCAGCACGGCCATCGCGACACTTCAGCCCGGCCTGGGCCGTTCGCGGCGCGGCGCCGGCGGCTCGGGCCTGTCGAGCCGAAACAGCGCCTCGCCGATGCCCGCGATCTCGCTCAGGTCATGGAAATCCTGGCTCGCCGGCAGCAGGACTGCGCTGTCCCCAATGCCCAGGTCGCGCAGCTGATAAGGCGTCCCATGCCCGTATTCGAGATGGCCGCGGCCGATGATCCCGATCACGAGGTCGTCCGGCGCCCGCATCAGATGCTCGGCGATGCCGCAGGCGAAGGCCCGGTCCCAGCATTGCTGGGCGCGCAGGAAACGGTCGCTCACCGGCGAACCGGCCTCGCCGCCCGGCACCGGGCGGCCACCCCCCATCAGCCGCTCGAGATAAGCGCGATAGGCCTCGGTCGCCGGGGCCGCGGGCGTGACCCCGTCGCGCTCCGCGACGGGGATCGCCTCCCAGCCGACCTGCCCGACCCGCGTCACCAGGGGGCGATGGCAGTTGAGCGCCAGCATCCGGACCCGCTGCTGGCGGCAGAAATGGAACAGCGGCAGGTAGAGCGCGGCATCGAAGCCCCAGACCTGATCCCAATCGCTGCGCTCCAGAAAGGTGGCGGTGTCCATCAGACCGTCGACCCAGGCATCGAGCACGCTCTGGACGCGGCGCGGAAACATCTCGAAGCCGATCGCCATCTGCGGCCTCAGCATGTGCAGGAAGGCCGCGACATGGAGCTGCCAGCGATGGATCTCGGCGATGTCATGCGTCTCGCCGAGAAGGACAACGCTGCGCCCCGCCAGGGCGCGCAGCAGGCCCCCCTGCTCCAGCACCGCGCCGCTCTGCGGGCACAGCCAGGTGCCCCGCGGATGCACAACCAGGGCCAGCGCCGCCTCAGCCATGCGCGGCAGGCTCCCGCACGCCCGGAACCCCGGCAAAGGCGGCAGCCGGGCCACGCAGGCTGAGCCCGGTCTGGCGGCCCTCCGCATCGAGCGCCCGGAGCACCACGTCGCCCTCCATCTGGTGCCGCGCCCAGCTGGCAACCGTCCCGGCCTGCAGGTGCAGATGGAAATCGCCCTGCATGACGTTGACAAAGCCCATCGAGGGCTTCGGCTCGGGCAGCAGGCCGACCCAGTGCTGGAACAGCCCCGGCCGCTCGAAATCGATCGCGATCGGCAGCCCCTCGGCGAGGATGGCGGCGAAGGTCGCGGCGCCCAGATCGTCCGGCGCGACATCCTGAGCGCCACCCGAAGGCGCCTCGCGCAGCACCGGCTCGAGCGGCGCCCCCGCCCCGAGCAACGCCAGCGCAGCGTCGAAAGGCTCGAGCCCTTCGAGGCCGATCAGGCTGAACAGCGTCTCGCCCGCCGCATCCTGGCATTCGAGCTTGGGCAGGACCTTGTCGCGCATCCGGCCGGAACGGTCGACGACAATGCGCTTGACCACCGCGAGATCGATGACGCTGTCATGGCACTCGCCAGTCAGGCGGGCCTTGTCGGCGTCGATTGTCACGCTGCGCACGGCCCCCATCCGCTCATGGATGGCACCCTGCCGGCGTGCGCTCAGCATCACGCGCCCCATGTCGGTGAGCAGGGGCAGGATTTCGGCCGGGCTTTGCGGCAGGGCTTCGCGCAGGCAGGCGGGGGTGTTCATGCTGGGGAACTCCGGAAATGAGGGAGCGACGCTGCGGGTCTCGGGCGCAGCGTCGCGAGGCCGCCGCACCGGACGCGGCGCGGCAGCCTGACGGGAAGAGGGGCTCAGAACTCGACGGAGGCCGCGAGCTTGAAGGTCCGCCCCGGCGCGGTCTGCAGTTCGAGCGGGTTGGCCGCGGCGACGGAGGTCGAGGCCGTCTTCGCGTAGGAGCCACCGACCAGATTGGCGAAGTAGCGCTTGTCGAAGATGTTCTCGACGCCGCCGCGCAGGGTGACGAAGGAGGTCGGCTTCCAGTTCAGATAGGCGTCGAACACCGAATAGCCGCCCTGCTTGAAGGTATCCGTCGTGCTCGCCCGGTTGGCGCCGCCTGCGAAGGTGCCGATCACCTCCGCCTCGAGCCCGTATTCCGGCATCAGATATTTGATACCGGTGACGGCCTTGAAGGGATTGACGTCGAAGGGCGTCTTGGCCGCCCCGGCCGTCACGCGCTGGTCGGCATACTGGTAGCTCAGCGACGCGTTCAGCAGCCAGCGCTCGTGCAGCCGGTACTCGGCCGAGGCCTCGATGCCCGAGATCTGAACCTGCGAGACGTTGCGATAGGTGTAATCGACCGTCCCGGGGATCTGGTAGAGTGACTGGATGAAGTCCTTGTAGCGGGCGTGGAAGACGCCGACCGAGAACCAGCCCTCGGCGAAATGGCCGCGAACGCCCGCCTCATAGGAGCGCACGCTCTCGGGCCGCAGATCGGGATTCGGGATCAGGTTGAAGGTCGTCGAGGGCAGCGAGGTGTAGAGCTGCTCGGCGGTGGGCATCTTGAAGCCCTCGGCATAGCGGCCATAGAGCGAGTAGGTCTCGTTCAGCTTGAAGATCGTCCCGATCTGCGGGATCACCTTGTGCGAGTCGAGTTCGCGCGGCGCCTTGCCGGGCACGACGACATAGCCGGGGCCGAGCCTGGGATCGATGTTGTAGGTCGCGTAGCGGAGGCCGGGCGTGATCGTCCAGCGGCCCTGCAGCAGTTCGATCTCGTCCTGGAGATAGATGTCGGCCCGCGTCGTCGTGGCATTGGCGAAGTTGAAGCCGCCCGCCACCGTCGTGGTCAGCACATTCGTCGCGAGATTGCGGACGTCGTCCTGGCGCTTGTAGTCGGTGCGGGTGATGTCACCCTGGAAGCCATAGGTCAGGCGGTGGAAGCTCGGCCCCAGCGCGAAGCTCGACTTCGCCTGGATGTCTAGCTGCGAGAACTGCTCCTGGTAGTCATGCAGACCGCGGGTGAAGCGCTGCTGGCCGTTGGCGAGCGTCTGCAGCCGGTTGCTGACGAAGGTGCGGCTCTGCGGCGAGTAGGAGGCCTGCCAGCGCACGGAGTCGAGGAAGCTCGTCCCGACATCCCACTCATGCTCGAGCGCGATCCGCGTGCGGGACTTCACCTGGTTGCGGATATAGGCGCCGTTGCGAATGCCGCTGCTGACGACATTGTAGTCGTGCAGCTGGTTCACGGTCGAGTCGCTGTCATAGTATTCGCCGGTCAGCTTGAAGGTGTGGTCTCCGCTCGGCTTGAAGACGAGCTTGCCGAACGCGTTCCAGACCGTCGTGTCGAGCGGGTTGAGCTGGTTGCAGCCGAGGAAGCGCGCGCTCGGCACCGGGCAGCCCCAGCGCCCGCCATCGGCGCGGGCCTTGGTCAGCTTCGCCTCTTGCCCGGTCTTCTGGCTGACGCCGAAGATGCCTTCCAGCAGCGGCGAGAACCGGAAGGCGGCGATGCCCGTCTTCACGAAGGAGCGGTCGAGGCTGTCATAGGCGCTGTTCAGCCTGACCGCATAGGACTTGTCCTTGCCCTTCAGCAGGTCCTGCGGATCGAGCGTGCGATAGGCGACGATGCCGCCGAGCGCATCCGCGCCCCACAGCACGGAGCCCGGCCCGCGCACGATCTCGACGTTCTTCAGGAAGGGCAGATCGACGAAATCGCGGTTGCCGTCGGTGACGCGCTCGATCACGCGCGCCCCGTCCACCTGCATCTGGACGCGGTTGCCGCCGACACCGCGGATGGTGAAACCGCCGAAATTGGCGAAGGGGTCGGTGCTCGTCGTCTGGCGGTTGACGCTGATGCCGGGCTGATAACGGATCAGGTCCTGCGTATCGCGCGTGATGCGCTGATCGAGTTCCTCCCGCGAGATGATGCTGACCGTGCCGGGCACGTCGAGCACCTGCTTCTCGCCACGGGTCGCCGTGACGGTGATCTGATCGAGCTCGATCGCCGCAGGCCGCGCTGCCTCGGCGGCCGATTGCGCGCGGCCGGCATTCGGGAAGCAGACGAAAACCAGAAAAGCCGACCCACAAAGAAGATTTGAATTTCTATACATTGCAAAACCCCAGTCCCATTCGGAACTGTCTATGACGAGTCGCAATAGATTCTCAACTTAAAAGTCTCCCTGAAATGAACTATATAAATCTTCTCTTTCTAGACGGAGGCCGATATACCCCGAAATTCAAATCTGACCGGAGATTGAATTCATTCAATTTCCGATATCATATCGATTTCTAATTTGTCGCATTGCAGCGTGCAGTCGGCTGACGGGTCCACAGCTCGGACGTCTCAGCGATCCCGCTTGACGCGGACGGACCAGCGTCCTCTGTCGCGACGAAGGCAGGCGGAGGACCGGGCGGCCCGACAGGGCTGCGCTTCGGGTCGGGCGGGACGGGTTGGCGATGACGGATGCGAGAACCGCCTGCGAAGGCGCCAGGGGCCGACGGACGGGCGACGACCCGCGCTCGCTGCGGCGGGAGGACGTGCGCTTCCTCACCGGGCGCGGCGATTACCTCGGCGATCGCGCACTGGACGGCGACCTCGCCGCCGTCATGCTCCGCTCGCCCCATGCCCATGCCCGCATCCGCGCGATCGACGGCGCCGCGGCGGCGAGCCTCCCCGGCGTGCACGGCGTTTACACCGCCGCGGATCTCGATGGCCTCGGTCCACTGCCGACCTCCATCGTCGTCGCCACCGTCGAGCCGCTGATCGTGCCGCCGCGCTGGCCGCTGGCGCGCGACCATGTCCGCCATGTCGGCGAACCCATCGCCTTCGTCGTCGCCGACACCGAGGCGCTGGCCCGCGAGGCCTGCGAGCACATCAGCATCACCTACGACATCCTGTCGGCGGTCACCGATCTGCGCAGCGCGACCGACGGGGAGGCTCCGCAGCTCTGGCCGCAAGCGCCGGGCAACATCGCCTTCCGCTTCCGCCGTGGCGATCCCGCCGCGGTCGAGCGCGCCTTCGCGAAGGCCGCCCATGTCGTGAGCTGCGATCTGGTCAACAACCGCATCGTGGCGGCGGCCCTCGAACCGCGCATCGCCATCGGCCGTTACGAGGCCGGCGCCGACCGCTACCACCTCGAGATCAGCGGCGCCTCGGTCCACGACATCCGCCGCGAACTGGCGCAAGGCGTCTTCGGCCTGCCGCTCGACCGCATCCGGGTCTCGACGCCCGATGTCGGCGGCGGCTTCGGCATGAAGAACGTCACCTACCCGGAATATGCGCTGGTGCTCTGGGCCGCGCGGCGGCTCGGCCGGCCGGTGCGCTGGAGCGCCGAGCGCATCGAGGAGTTCACCGGCGGCGCCCATGCCCGCGACAATCTCAGCACCGCGCGGCTGGCGCTCGACAGGCGCGGGCGCTTCCTTGCGCTCGATGTCGAGACGATCGCCAATCTCGGCGCCTATGTCTCCTCGCTCGGTCCCGGCAGTGGAACCAACGCCCCCGCCGCCGCGATGGGTGGCCTCTACGACATCCCCGCCATGGCGATGGATGTCAGCGGCGTCTTCACCAACACGGCCCCGATCGACGCCTATCGCGGCGCCGGCAAACCCGAGGCGAATTATCTGATCGAGCGGCTGATCGAAGCCGCTGCCCACACGCTGCGCATCGATCCGGCGGAACTGCGCCGGCGCAACTTCATCCGCAGCTTCCCCTATCGCCGCCCCTCCTTCGGCATGGTGATCGACGGCGGCAGCTTTCCGGAGAACCTCGAGCGGGCGCTGAAGGCGGCCGACCGCGCGGGCTTCGCGGCGCGCAAGCGCGCCGCCCGAAAGCGCGGGAAGCTGCGCGGCTTCGGCATCGGCTGCTTCCTCGAAACCTCGCGTGGCCGCCCCGACGAGGAGGCCTGGCTGCGGGTCGGGCCGGAGGGCGCCATCGCCATGGCCGTCGGCACCCATTCCAACGGCCAGGGTCACGAGACCAGCTTCGCCCAGCTCGCCGCCGACCGGCTCGGCATGCCAATCGAGTGCTTCACCCTCGTCCAGGGCGACACGGAATCGGTTCCGCGTGGCGGCGGCCATGGCGGCGCGCGCTCGCTGCATCTCGGCGGCACGGCGCTGCTGATGGCGGCGGACGATCTGCTCGCGAAGGCGAGGCCCCTCGCCGCGCAGCTGCTGCAGGTCGCAGCGGACAGCCTCTCCTTCGTGAAAGGCCGGTTCCGCACCGAGCCGGCGGCGGACGGTCTGCCGCGCGAGATCGACCTCTTCGCCATCTCCGCCCATCTCGCGGAGAGCAGCGGCGCACCGCTGGAGGGACATGGCGACAACCGCTGCGACGTCTTCACCTTTCCCAACGGCGCGCAGGTGGCGGAGGTCGAGATCGACCCGGACACCGGCGCCGTCACGATCGAACGCTATGTCGCGGTCGACGATTACGGGACGCTGATCAACCCGCTGCTGGCGGAGGCGCAGGTCCATGGCGGTCTGGCGCAGGGCATCGGCCAGGCGCTGATGGAGGAGGCGCTCTACGATGAAAGCTCCGGCCAGCTCCTGAGCGCGACCTTCATGGACTACGCCGTGCCGCGCGCCGCCGATCTGCCTGCCTTCGACCTGGAGATGGTCGAGGTGCCGACGCGCGCCAACCCGCTCGGCGTCAAGGGCGCGGGTCAGGCCGGCTGCATCGGCGCGCCGCAGACGGTGATCAACGCCATCCTCGACGCGCTGCGCCCGCTCGGCGTGACGCATCTCGACATGCCCGCCACGCCGGCGAGGGTCTGGCGCGCGATCCGGGATGCGCGGGCGGCGAAGCCTTAGGCCATCACCAGCCCGCCATCGACATGGAGCGTCTGTCCGGTGACGAAGCCGCTCGCCTCCGAGGCGAGGAACAGCACCGGCCCGGTCACGTCCTCGGGCGTCGCGATCCGCCCCAGCGGCGTCTGGGCGATCAGCATCTCCCGCACCGCCTCGGGCGTCCGCGCGCTCGCATCGGTCGGCCAGACCAGCCCCGGCGCGACGCAGTTGACCCGGATGCCGAGCGGCCCGAGCTCGGTCGCGAGGTTGCGGCTTAAGCCGATCAGCGCCGCCTTGGCGGTGGTGTAGTCGTGATAGGCGAGGCTCGGCCGTGCCACGAGGTCGGTCGCCATGTTGACGATGGCGCCGCGCCCGCGCCGGCGCATCAGCGGCAGGGCCGCCTGGCAGACATTGTAGGTCGCCCGCAGCGCGCCATCGACCTGCGTCTGATAGGCCGACCAGGGCGTCTCCCAGAAGCGGACACGACTGTCGGGGTCGAAGACATAGGGCGCAAACGCGTTGTTGACGACGGCATCGAGCCGGCCAGCCTCCTCCGCGATCCGCGCCAGCATCGCCGCGACCGCCTCCGGATCGGTGACGTCGGCGGCGATCGCCACCGCCTGCCCGCCCGCCGCCCGGCAGGCCTCGACCACGGCCTCAGCCGCAGCCTCGCTGCTGCGGTAGTTGACGATGACCAGCCCGCCCTCCGCGGCGAAGGCCCTGGCGATGGCGGCGCCAATGCCCCGGCTCGCCCCGGTGACGAGGATCACTTTGTCGCGGAACATCATGACGGTCCTCCGACCAGCATTGCCGAGATGCGCATGAGAACCACCACGTCATCCCGGGCGACCGAAGGGAGACCCGGGATCCATGCCTGAAGCGTTCCGGAATGGGTCCCGGGTCTGCGCTGCGCTCCGCCCGGGACGACGCGTTTAAGGGAAGACAGAGCCCTCACGGGATCAGATCCGTCTTCACGATCTGGCTCATGTCGATCGGCTTTGCGATCAGCCCGAGCCGGTGGAAGGTGTCGGCGCCCTTCTGCAGCAGCTCCGGATCGAAATGGCCGAGCCCCTTCGCCTGCGTCGTCGGCGAGACCGTCGAGATATTGCGCAGCTTGATGATCTCGAGATTGAGCGCCTCGTCGCGGCCGTTGATCGCGCGCGTCACCGCGAGCTTCGCCGCCTCCTCGGGGCTGGCGATCATCCAGGCGGCGCTGTCGCGATAGGCGGCGAGGAAGCGCTTCAACAGCGGCTTCTTCGCCTCATAGGTTCCTTCCGTCACCACGAAGATGTCGCTGGGCAGGTTGAGATGGTCCTTGACCTCGATGACGTCGACCTCCGGCAGGCCCTTCATTTTCGCGACCAGCAGGCCGGTGTCGGTCGCGGCGGTGGCGTCGACCTGGCCCTGGATCAGCGGCGCGAAGTTGAGCAGACCGGTGACCTCGACCGTGACGTCCTTTTCGGTCAGCCCGACCTGATGCAGCAGCACCTGCAGGTTCTGCCGCGTGCCGCTGGAGAGCGAATAGACGCCGATGCGCTTGCCCTTCAGGTCGGCTGCCGTGCGGATGCCCTTGGTCTTGGGCGCGACCACGTTGAAGACGTTCTGCGGATAGATGTTGTAGATCGCGACCAGCTTCTCGCCCTTGTCGAGCGCCAGATAGAGCGCCGCCGGATCGGTGAAGGCGATGTCGGCCTGGCCCGACAGCATGTTCTGGATCGCCGAGCCGCCGCCAGTGCCCGGCACATAGCCGAGGTCGATCCCCTTGGCCTTGAAGAAGCCCTTGTCCGGCTCGGCCAGCAGATTGGTGATCTCGCTGATCGGCTGGCTCCAGCCGGCGACCGTGACCTTGTCGAGCGGCTGGGCGTGGGCAATCGAGAGGCCGAGCAAGCTTGCCAATGCCGCGATCACCAGCCTCCCCGTCATCCTGGGCGCCCGCAGGGCGTCCCGGGATCCATCATAGGGCACCGTAACCACCCTATGATGGATCCCGGCCCTCCGCTTCGCTCCGGCCAGGATGACGAGCCCCTTCCGGAGGGCATGCGAGAGGTCGAACCGGCCAGTGGCAATCATGGACTTACCCTTTCAGATGGTGGCGCAGCAGCAGCCGCTCGATGAGGAGCGCGGCCTGGTAGAAGGCCATGCCGAGCAGCGTGATCACGATGAACAGCGCGAACATCAGGCTCGAATCCATCACGCTCTGGGCGGCGATGATCGAGGCGCCGAGCCCCGCCCGGCCGCCGATGAACTCGCCGACGACGGCGCCGACCAGGGCCAGCACGACCGCGACCCGGAACCCCGCGAGGATCACCGGAAGCGCGCCCGGCAGCTTCAGCCGCAGCAGCGTCTGCAGGCGGCTTGCACCCAGCATGCGGAACAGCTCGCGCCGTCCGGAATCGACCTGCGACAGGCCGGTCAGCGTGTTTTCCATCAGCGGGAAGAAGCAGATCAGCGCCGTGATCACGATGGTCGGCGTCAGGCCGAAGCCGAACCAGACGATGAACAGCGGGCCGAGCGCGAGCTTCGGCACGACCTGGCTCGCAACAATGTAGGGGTGGAGCAGCCGGCGCAGGACGGGGGCCTCCGCCAGCAGGACGCCGGTGGCCAGCCCGACCGCGCAGCCCAGCGCCAGCCCGAGCGTCATCTCCGTCGTGGTCACCGCAAGGTGCGGCAGCAGGCGCCCGCTGGCGATCTCGCTCCACAGCGTGGCGAAGACGGAAGACGGCGCCGGCACGATCAAGGCCGGGACCCGGCCGAGACGGCACCACGCCTCCCAGCCGGTGAGCAGGGCGACGAGCAGGAGCGCCGAGGCGAGCCGTTCCCTCATGGCGCGGCATCCATCGCCTGGCGCAGCTCGCGGCAGAGCGCGTTGAAGGCCGGGCCGTAGCGCAGCTCGCGCGAGCGCGGCCGCGGCAGGTCGATGGCGAGGTCGTGGTGCAGCCGTCCGCCGGCCATGATCGCGACCCGGTCGGCGAGATAGACCGCCTCGCCGATGTCGTGGGTGACGAACAGCACCGTCGTGGCCTGCAGTGCGCAGAGCGCCAGCAGATCGTCCTGCAGCTCCTCCCGCGTCAGCGCATCGAGCGCGGCGAAAGGCTCGTCCAGCAGCAGCAGGGCCGGCTCCGTGATCAGCGCCCGCGCCACGGCGACCCGGCTCTGCTGCCCACCCGAGAGCTGGGCGGGATGCCGCGCCGCGAAGGCCGACAGGCCCACCCGGTCGAGCAAAGCGCGCGCCGTCTCGCGATCCGCCTCGCCCACGCTGCGCTTCAGCGAGAGCGGCAGCAGGACATTGTCGAGAACGCTGAGCCAGTCGAGCAGCGTCGGCTGCTGGAAGACGAAGCCGATCCGCGGCCCCGGCCCGTCGAGCGCCACGCCGTCGATCCGCACCACGCCGCGCCGGGGCGCCAGCAGGCCAGCCGCCAGCTTGAGCAGGGTCGTCTTGCCGCTGCCGCTGCGCCCGACCAGGCAATGGAACGCCCCGCGCGGGATCGCCCAGTCGACGCCATCGACAATGGCCTCGTCGCCATAGCCGAAATCGACCGCCTCGAGGGCGACGAAGGCGTCGCTCTGGGCTTCAATCGACATAGGGTGCTAGGTCGTCGGCGGCGCGTTCGGCCGATTGCTCGATCTCGGTCAGCCTGACCAGGTCGAGCAGGTTGAAGCGCCCGTCATTGTGCCAGCCGGCCTCGGGAGCCGCCATCGCCCCGAAGCCGCAGATGCGGGTGACGCCCGCGTCCCCCAGCAGCGCCGCGATGCGGAACAGCTCGCGCGGCGAGGCCGCGACCGCCGCAGTCTGCAGATAGGCGCGGGAGGGCGAAACCAGCGCCGGCACCGCATCGAGGCTGTCGACGGCGACGATCTTCAGCGTGCGGTTGAGCGCGCTCGGCGCGAGTGGCTGGGCGGCATCGCTGAAGACCACGCTCCAGCCATCGCCGGCCTCGCCCAGCACCACGGTCCCGTCCTCGTCGAAGCCGCGCATCTCCTCGCGGCTGCGCCAGGCGGCAACGCCGGCCGCCTCCGCCACGCAGAGCGCGCGGCGCGGATGGCGCAGGCTCAGCGCGCCGAGTTCCTGCGAGACGCGCTCGGCGAATTCGCGCGGCGAGACCGCCCCTCCCCGCGCGACGAACAGCATCTGCGGCGAGTAGCAGCCCTGCTGCTCCCAGCGCGCCACGTCCTGCGCCACGAGCCGCGCCAGCGGCCCGGCCCGGCGCGTGTCCAGCGCCTCGGCCCCGATCAGCCCGAAGCCGATCCTGTGCCCATGCGGGAGGAAGCGCGCCGTCACCGGCACCCGCTCACGGATCGCCGCCAGCGCGTCATTGCCGCCATAGGCGACGATCGTGTCGGCCTGGTTCAGCCAGGCGCGCTCCGCCTCCGCGTCGCCACCCTTCCACCAGACCACCGCCAGGCATTCGCCGAGCTGCGGGTCGATCTCGGCGAGGATCTGCGCGAACCACCCCGCCAGCAGCGGCTCGGCGCTCGCGACCTTGCCGACCGTGCCGGCCTTGACCAGGACCCCGCAGATCAGGCTCCAGAGCGACAGCCCCGGCACATTCCCCGCCCAGATATGGAGCAGGAGCTGCGGCCCCTGGGCGCGCGTGAAGCCGCCCTTCATCGCCGGCTGGAAACCGTCGAGCACGGCCGGGTTGGCGAAATCCTCGGCCAGGAAACGCTGCAGCTGCGGCGCACGGAAGCTGCGCAGATAGCCCGACAACCCGAGGCGAACGCTCTCGCGGTCATAGCCGGTGACGATGGGCAAGACGGCCTCCGCCCGCCGCCGCCAGGGATCGTCCCGGTCGAGCAGCCGAGCGATGGCGGCGTCCAGCGTCGCGACGATCTGCGCGACCGGCAGCGTCCGAAGATAGGTCCGCGCCTGCTCGCGGACATGGCCGGCGAGCGCACCGGCCTGCGCGGCGGTCAGCTCCGGAACCCGCACCTGCACGCGCTCGCCCCAGGCGCTGAAATCCAGCGTCCGCCAGGCGACCTCGCCAGCCGGCAGCCCCGGCAGATGCCCCGCGGTCTCGATCACCGCCTCAGCCCCGCGCCGCCCGCAGGAATTCCTCGACCGCCACCGAACAGCCCTTGGAATCGGCGCCGTCGACGCGGCCGAGCAGCCGGAAGCCGCCCTCGACCATCACGCCGGCATCCTCCGTCAGGATCGCGGAGGCACAGTTGAAATGGGCGAGATCGTGATGCACCAGCACGCCGGTCACCCCCTCCGGCAGGTCGCGCCCGCTGACCGGATCGACGACGCGGCTGCGGATCCAGTGCGGGCCTGACTTCACCGGCGGGCAGACCGCATTGCCGTTATCGTAGAACTGCGTGCTGAGCTCGGTCATACCGTACATGTTGATGCAGGCCTCGCGCGGCACGCCGAGCGCCGCCGAGAGCGCATCATAGAAGGCATCCGGCGTCATCTCGCGCGACTGGCCCTTGAAGCCGCCGGTGTCGAGGATGCGGCTGCCTTCGGGCAGCGCGAAACGCCGCCCCTGCGCCGCCAGCGCATCGAGCAGATGCACGAAGCTGAAGCTCGCGCCGAGCAGCGCATAAGGCTCGCCCGATTCCTGCGCCCGCTCCAGCGCCGCGATCAGCCGCGGCAGGTCGAGCCCGTCTGCACCGATGAAGCCCTCGCTGTCGGGCGTCCCGCATTCCTGCTTCGCCAGAGCCAGGTAGTGCGCCAGCGAGGAATTCGGCATCGCCACATCGTCGGGGAAGAGGATGCCCATGGCGATGCGCTCCCGCCCGGCCATGAAGCGACGGCGGAAATTCACCAGCATCGAGCGGCTCCAGACCGCCATCGTAGGATGGTGGCTCTTGCCCCGCACCCCGCCTTGCGTCGTGCCGCTGGTCATGAAGATGCGCTCGGCCGCCTCCGGCGGGGTGCAGCTCAGCGTCAGGGTCTTGAAGGCGCTGATCGGCACGGCCGGGATGTCGCGCCAGCTGCGGACGGTGAGCGTGGTGCGCCCGCGCTGGATCGCGAAGCGCCGATAAGGCGCGTTATGAGCGAACTGATAAGCGAAGACGGCCAGCGCCATGCGCTCGAACGCCGCTTCCGACGCGTCGTCCTGGTCGATGAAGGCCAGCAGGGCCTCGATGATCTCGCTCTGCGTCACGTCCGCTCGCGCCTTCCCGCAAGGCCCGTCGTCCGGCGGCATGCCGAACGTGGACCGAAATTCGGAATGACGGCGCGAGCCTGGAAAAGGGGCGTGATGATCCCGCCCGATGTCCCGCATCCCTACGCCGGCATGACCCGGATCAGGTTCGGAGGGTCACCGCGCTGTCGAACCGAAGTCCGACCGGCGGAATCTCAGCCTCCTCGCGAGGCACCCCTTGGAACAGCGGCCACCATGATCGCGGGCCCGCCCCGCTGTCAAGGAAGCGTCATGGCGACGTCCGCTGGCATAGGTGCCGAAACAATCGCCTGCCGGCGGGCGTTACCTCGGGCACACAGACATGAGGAGACGGATGATGGACACGGCACGCGAAACCCCTGCGCTCGACATCCCAGACGAGGGCGAGCGTCTGGCGGAAGCCGGCAGCGCTGCGGCCACCCACCAGGTCAGCCTGCGCACCAACGTCCATGATGCGGGCAGCGGCGCCAATGAGACCATCGACGGCCTCGATGCGACGAGCGAAGCCATCCGCCATGCGGCGGAGGACATCCCGACCGGACAGCGCCCGGAAGGGCCGATCGATACGATCCCCGTCTTCGACCGCGCCGGGCTGCCCCCGAAAGTCTGACGGACCAGGGCCGGAAGCGCGCTGTGGCTACGGCCCCCCGCCCCTCATTCGGCTGCGGGGGCGGCCCCGGCTTCCGGCGCCGGACGCCATGCCGCGAGTGCAGCCCGCCCTGCCGGAGTCAACGCATAGACGCCACGGCCCGTTGTCTCGAACCAACCATAAACGTTGCGGTGCAGGATTTTCTGCGCGTCCGGGCAGGTCGGCTTGAGGTCGCGCGGCCGTTGCGGCCCCTCCGCCATCGCAGCCGCGCAGGCCAGCGCCTGCTGGCGATAGGCGGTCATCACCGGCCGGCGCGTTCCACCGCCGATGACGGGATCGCCCTGGCGACGCCTGTGTTCATCGACGAGACGGGATCGGCGTCGCGGGTCCTTGCGCGGCGTCGGCGCAACCGGAGACACGAGCACAATGACCTCGCCGGATGAGGCCACACCCAATAGCCCGAGACCGAGACGGCGACAGAGATTGCGGTAGCGCGGATCGCTCTCGCGGCCCTTGCCCCGCGCCGACAGCCGCGCCGCCAGCCAGACCTCGTCGCCGATGCTCATGCGGTCGACGCCCTGCAGGATCAGCTCGAGATTGAAGGTCAGCTTGAGCTCGCCGATCACCACGACGGTCGGATCACCCGCCCGCACCCCGACGAGATCGCAAGGCCCGACCTCGCCCTTGACGGTATAGCCCAGCCCCTCGAGGAAGGCCTTGACCGGCAGGTAGAGCGACGTTTCCACGAAGGCTCCTCAAACAACCGTCATGCAGCCCAGTCGCGGCGGTGACAGCGCGCTGCCCGCAAAGGCGGCGACTCGCCTGAGATATCCTGGAAAATCCTTCGGCGGCGAGGAAGTGGCGGACAGGGAGTCCGTGTAACTGATTCGCGCTGGCATTCACAGACGTTCGTTTTTGCGGGGTTTACCCCGGTTTTTCGCGCCTTTGTGATTGCTGACGTTCGCCGGCCTTCGCTAGAATCCGCGTCGCCTGTTGGGGTGAAAGTTGGGGTAGCATGGCCCGCGAGGTGAACCGGCTGTCGGCGCGAGCCGTGACGACATTGACCAAGCCCGGCCGCCATGCGGACGGGAATGGCCTTTATCTCGTCATCGACAAAAGCGGTGCGCGCCGTTGGCTGTTCCTGTTCCGGTGGCAGGGCAAGCTCAAGGAGATGGGCCTAGGCGGCCTGTCCGTTGTGGGGCTAGCCGATGCGCGCGCGAAAGCCTCAGAGGCACGCCGCAGCCTGGACGCTGGGGAGAACCCAATCGAGGCCCGCCGCAAGGCCGAGGCCGCCAGGGAGGCCGTGCAGACGTTTGGCGCATTCGTTGACGCGCTCCTGCCGACCATCACCAAGACGTTCCGGAACGCGAAGCACCGGGCGCAGTGGAAATCCACCCTCGACACCCATGCGGCGAAGCTCAGACCGATGCGCCTCGACGCGATCGAGACAACGGACGTTCTCGCGACGCTGAAACCCATTTGGCAGGCCAAGCCGGAAACGGCCTCGCGTCTGCGCGGGCGGATCGAGCATGTCCTAGCAGCCGCGACGGCCGAGGGGCTTCGCACTGGCGACAACCCGGCGCGGTGGCGCAACCATCTGGACAAGCTTTTGCCCAAGCGGGGCAAGCTCACGCGTGGCCACCACGCCGCCATGCCCTATACCGCCGTGCCTGCCTTCATCGCCGATCTGCGCGAGCGGGAGGCCATTGCGGCGCGGGCCTTGGAGTTTGCCATCCTCTGCGCGAGCCGATCCGGCGAGGTATTGGGCGCACGCTGGAGTGAGGTGGATCTAGCCGAAAAGGTTTGGACCATCCCGGCCGAGCGGATGAAGAACGGGAAACCGCATCGCGTGCCGCTGACCACCCGCGCGCTCGCCATCTTGGCGGACATGAAAGAGGGCAAGAGGGGCGAGCATGTGTTCCCCGGCGCCAAGGCCAAGCGGCCGTTGTCTTCGCACGCCCTGCTCATGCTGATGCGGCGGACGACGGCAAAGGAATTCACGCCCCACGGCTTCCGCTCCAGCTTCCGCGATTGGGCGGGCGAGACGACCAACTTCCCCCGCGACGTGGTGGAAATGGCGCTCGCTCACACCGTCGGCGACGCGACCGAGCGAGCCTATAGGCGCGGCGACGCGCTGGAGAAGCGCCGCAAGCTCTTGGAGGCATGGGCGCGCTTTGTTTCGACCGTGAAGGCGGACGCCAAGGTCATTAAGCTACGGCCCGCGCAAGCGAGCTGACGAGACGGATGGGGCTATCCCGGCCAGGAGAAAAGGCGTCGCACCGCGCCCTGCCCCATTCGGCATTTCAAGGTGTTTCGCGAGGTGCGAGATATGTCTGACGACCCTGATGCGCTTGCCCGCGTCGCATTCCCCGAAAGGGGGTGGCATACCGATCCACGCAGCGCGGCGGCGCATCAGCGATTGATCGAGATTAACCTTACAAGGGCTGCCGAATGCGAGTTGGCCTCACGGCCTGAAAACGGCCCCGTCGCCAACAAAGACGAGCTCGCGTGCGATGCTTTGGGGGCTGCCGTTTGGCTTCTAGATTCCGTCGCGGGATGGGCAGCCCGTCACTCGGCAGGGTTGGCCTTATCCAATCTTGAACACCCCTCTTACATCCTGCCAAAACTTCGTGCCGACCCCGAAATCAAGGCGATGCGCGAAGCCATCAGCTCTCACGAGCATGAGGAACGGGGGGGCTACGCATCTGTCAGCAGCGCGGCGCCGGAATGCCAAAGGCGAGCGGCAATGAACCTGTTGCGCAGCCTATCGACCTCACGATCGATGGGGCCTGCGCTGGCACCCCTTTACGACGCGCTTAAAGCCTTGGAGTTTGGCGAAACCCTGCCGATACTGAGGCCGGCCGGGACGGGACAAAAACGCGAATATCGCGAGCAAATGCTACAGCTCCGCGCGCTTGGCTTTGTTGCGTACCGCGAAATCATCGGCGGATCTAAGAAGCAGGCTCAAGCCGCTGTCGCTGATGTTTATGGCGTCGCCGAGCATACTATCCGCACGTGGGAATACCGATTGCGCAAGCATCCCCGCATCGGGCGTTTCGAGGTAGCGCGCACGATCGAATTTGCCAAAAACAGTGCAAGTTGGGCTGTTGAAAGACGCCGCAACCCCGCCGTTCCGGATTGGGATATCGCCAGAGGTGAAAATTGCTATGGGCTGCCCGCGCTACAGGCTGCCGCTGCGCAATATCAGTCGCTTCTGAGGGGTGGCGAGTAAAGCCCTGCGTCAAACCCCGCGCCGTGTGACGCAGGACTGTGCTTCTGAAGCTGGGGGCTTTTGAAATACGCGCTTGCTTCAAACGTCACGGGGATAAGCAGCGCGACAAGACAGTGTCGAAAATGTTGTTCTTCGCTCGTCAACGAAAGCATTCACGCGAATGCAGGCGAATGGAGAAGAAGCAATGTCACCAACGGAAACCTTGGCTTATGCTCCAAAGCAGGCCGCCCAAGTCATCGGTATCGGCCTAACGGCACTATATGCCGAGATCAAAGACGGAAAAATCAAGCCCCGCAAGTTCGGCCGGCGCACACTTATTGAAGCGACCGAGCTGCGCCAGTGGCTTGACGCTCTCCCCAGCAGCAAGAGGGAGGCCGCCTGATGCACGCCGAAACGATGAACCCCGCCGCGCCCTGGCCGGCGCAAACGGGGTTCGGGATTGCGCTTAGCTCGGCAGCAAGCGGTTCCGACGATACCACAACGGCAATCATCATCAACCGCATTCAGCGGCGCTTCTGCATCTCTCCGATGCACGCGGCCACGGTTGCGCGTCTTGCCGGGCTCGGCCCGCAGGAGGTGCGCTCATGAAGGCTCGCCGCAACTTCCCAAAGGTGCGCGCTACCATCGCGGACGGCCCCGCCATCAACGTCACCGGGCGCGAGGCGCTTACGCTCTTGGCGCTGGTGCAGAACGGGTCTAAGGGGGTTTCCGGCATCGACTTCCCCGGCGGCCCTGCTTACCGGCTCGGCGCCTATGTCTTCGACTTGCGGGGCATGGGCGTTGGCATCAGGACGGATCGGGAGGAACACAGCGTCGGCACTCATGCCCGCTACGTTCTGACCACTCCTGTCACCATCGAGGCGGTGGACCACGGCGAAGGGAGGGCCGCCGCATGATGGCCCTGTCTCACGATGACCTCAGCACAGCGACGGCGCGCGGCTTCATGGTGTCAACCATCGCGCTCGCCTCGCTGCATCTCGACCACGCCGCCGCGCACGTTGCCATAGGCGATGCCTCGGCCGCAGCGCGATCCATGCGGAAGGCCAGCGCCAACTTTTGGGCAGCACTCGATACCCTGCCGGAAGCGGTTTCGGAGATCGAGCGGGATAACGGGGGTGCGCTATGAGCGCGCCCTGGTTCAAGTTCTACCCCTCAGATTGGAGGGCGGACCCCGCATTGCGCATGTGCTCGCTAGGCGCACGCGGCCTCTGGATGGAGTTGTTGTGCGTCATGCACGAGGCGACACCGCGCGGCTTTTTGCTGATCAATGGTCGGCCGCTGACAGCAGTGCAAATGGCCGGGCTTGTCGGCTGCGGTATGGACGATGCGAGTTCATTCCTCGGCGAGTTGACCGAGGCTGGCGTGCTCAGCCGTGACGAAAACGGCCTGATTTACAGCCGGCGGATGCGCGCTGACACAGAGCGAGCGGCCAAGGACCGAGCCAATGGCGGCAAAGGGGGCAACCCCTTTCTTAAGGGGGGGGTTAACCCCCCCGATAACCCGTGGGATAACCCCCCGGATAACGGTCAGGATAAAGCCCAGAAGCCAGAAGCCAGACAGTATTCCGTATCTAAAGATACGGGCGTGGCCGCCCTGGAGCTGCCTTCGGCCCCTGCCGTGGCAGACCCTCGCACGATGCTTTTTCGTGATGGCGTGCCTGCCGTTCGCCAACTCACCGGCAAGTCAGACCCGGCAGCTCGCACGCTCATCGGGCGGTGGCTGAAAACGGCTCGCGACGACTGTCGGCGCCTTCTGCGCGTGATCGAGGATGCGCAGGACGCCAAGCCTGCCGACCCGGTGGCCTGGATCGAGGCGGCGCTACAGGAACGCCACGGCCAGCCCAAGAGCGGCACGGCTTTCCTAGCAGCGAGGGGCTGACCAATGAACCTGACCAGCGCCCTCGCCGACAACGGCATCCGCTTGCGCAGCTACCGGCCGGGAAACCACAAGCTGCCCTGCCCCCGCTGCTCGGCCACTCGCAAGAAAAAGGCGGACCCCTGCCTTTCCGTCACTGTGTTCCCCGACGACCGTGCCCGTTGGCAGTGCCATCATTGCCAGTGGACCGGCGGCGTCGGAGGCGAAGCCCACCAACCCTACCGGCGAGAGGCCCGTATGACCTATAATCGCCCTGCCCGCGTCACTGCGCCTGAGCGACCCGAAAAGCTTCTGTCATGGTTCTCCGCGCGCGGCATCGGCGCGGCCACAGTCGAGCGCATGGGCATCTACCGCACCCGCATTTGGTTCCCTCAGGTTGAGGCCGAGGCCGACTGCATCGCCTTCCCCTACGAATGGGCGGGCGTGCTGCGGAACGTGAAGTACCGGGATGCGCAGAAAAACTTCCGTCAGGAAAAGCAGCCCGAACCGGTGCTTTACAACGCCGACGCGATCGAGCCCGGCAAGGATCTGATTTTCGTTGAAGGGGAAATGGACGTTCTCGCCATGATGGAGGCGGGCTTCCCCAACGTGGTCAGCCTGCCCAATGGCGCCCCCGATCGGCCGGAACAGTCAGACAAGCGCTATGAGCCTTTGGCGACGCACGCTGCCGAACTGGAGGCCGCAGGCCGCATCCTCATTGCAACCGACATGGACGGCCCTGGCGAACTGCTGGCCGCCGAGCTGGCGCGGCGCCTTGGCAAGGACCGATGCTGGCGCGTGCGCTTCCCCTCGGCTGGCGACGCACAGACCAAGGACGCGAACGAATGCCTGATGGACCACGGCGCCGAGGTGCTGCGCGAATGTTTGGCGCACGCCGAGCCCTGGCCGGTGGATGGCCTCTATGGCGTGGCCGATTACGAAGAACGCATCTGGCAAATGTACCGCGGCGAAGGCCCCCAGCCTTTGAGCTGCGGCATGGGCGCGGACTTCGACAAGGCCATGAAAATCCTCCCCGGCCAATTCGTCGTGGTCACGGGCATCCCAAACCACGGCAAAAGCCGGTTTCTGGATCAGATGGCCGTTGCCATGGCGGATCTGCATTCGTGGCGTTGGGCCGTGTTCTCGCCGGAGACGGGGACCGACAACCACATTGCCGACCTCTGCGAGATCAGGGCGGGGCGCCCGTTCCATACGGGGCCGAGCGAGCGCATGGGGGCGGGCGAGTTGACCGAGGCGCTGGCATGGGCGCGGCAGTCATTCCACTTCATCGACGCAGCGGATCATACCCCCTCGATTGATTGGGTGCTCCAGCGGGCGCGGGCGGCTGTGCTGCGCTACGGGGTGCGCGGGCTGATAATCGACCCCTACAACGAATTGGAGGCCGGCCGCCCGTCGCAAATGTCGGAAACCGAGTTTGTTTCGCAGCTCATCAGCAAGTGCAAGCAGTTCGCCAAGCATCACGAGGTGACAGTTTTCATGGTCGCGCACCCGACCAAGATCAGCAATCCGGCTGGCGGCAAAGAGCCGGCCCCCGGCCTCTACGACATTGCCGGCTCGGCCCACTGGCGGAACAAGGCGGATGCCGGCTTGGTGATCTATCGCGACTTTGAGGAGCGATGCACGTATGCCATGTCGCGGAAAATCCGCAGGCAGCCCGTATGTGGATCGCCCGGCAGTGTGCGGTTCTGGTTTTCGGGAGCCACCCGGCAGTTCGATCCGGTCGCAGGCAGCTACCAGACCCTTGGCGAAAAGGCAGACCCTCGCCCCACTAGGGCCGCCGCCTGATGCGATGGCAGCTTCCTGACTCTCAGGGGGCCGCCTGATGTGGTCCGTCGCTGTGACGGCTACATGGGTGGCCAAATCCGGCCGGTGGCTGCTCTAGCGAATCCCAGCGCTTTTTCGAGTGGGAGCGGCTGACTGTTTGGGTAGCTAGAAGGCTCAACTGCGAAAACTGTGGATCACAAACCTGTCATCGGCGCGGCAAACGAACGTTGGCGAATGTCAGTGAACGTCGGTGCATATCAGCGTAAACCACTGACAAATAATGACTTATCCGGATAGGCGCGCTATGTTTGGGCTCCCGATTTGGAGGATGACATGCGCCCTTCGCGAGCCCGCCGAACCGAACAGATTTTCGTCGCCGCCGAGCCTGAGCTGCGCGCCGCCATTGAGGCAGAGGCCGCCCGCCGCGACACGTCGATGTCGAGCGCCATCCGCGCTCTAATCCGTAGCGCGCTCGCGTCTCAGGCCGGCAACCTTCAGGGCGCCACGTCATGAGCGGCGCCCTTGACGCCCCGCTCACGATGACCAACGCCGAAAGCTTGCTCATCACCCTGGACATTGTGGACGGCAGCGCGACGCCGAGCGATTACGATTGGACCTATGCCCTCACCGGCTGCCAGACGCTCAACCTCACGGAAGGCGACGGCATTACCGTTGACGATGGCGAAGGCACGGTCACGATTGACCCCGGCGCCGCCTATCGGCTGGCCCCCGGCGAATACAAGCACGGCCTCGTTTCGACCAACAAACTGACCGGCCAGGCGCTCCAGCTTTTCGACGGCACCGTTACCGTGACGGAAAGCCCGAACGCATGAGGATGACCCTTCGCCAGCGTTCCGCCTCGCCGATCCGCATCCGCTACACGCCGGGCGCGACAGGGCCGGCCGGCACGATCGAGGTAGGAACGGTCACGACCGGCGCCCCCGGCTCGTCTGCCGCCATCACGAATAGCGGCACTGACAAGGCGGCCATTCTGAACTTCACCATCCCGCGCGGCGACGTTGGCGCGGCGAACGAGCTGGAAATCGGCACCGTTTCGACCCTGCCTTTCGGCGCACCCGCAACGGCCTCGATCACTGGCACGGCCCCTAATCAGACACTCAATCTCGGCTTGCCCCAAGGCGAGCAAGGCCCGTCCGGTTCCGTCACGGATGGCGGCAAGGGCGATATTACCGTTTCCAGCGCTGGCACCGTCTGGACAGTTGACGCCAACACCATCGACGACACGAAATTCCGGCAGAGCGCGGGCCTGTCGGTTGTGGGCCGCTCGGCCGATTCAACCGGCAACGTCGCGGACCTCACGGCAGGAACGGACGGCCACGTTCTGCGCCGTTCGGGAACGTCGCTTGGGTTCGGCACCGTCGCGCCGGCTGGCCTGGACCGCTCTTATCTGGAGCTTGCAGGCGGCGCGCTGACGGGCGCGCTGACCTTGGCGCGGGATGCCCGCTCCGGCTTGGAGGCGGCCCCCTCTCGCGCTCTGGAGGGCTTCGTTTCCGGACTGGAGGTTTCGACGGATGGTTCCAACGCCATCACCGTTTCGCCGGGCGTGTGCGTCGCGGGCGGCATGGTCATGCGCTTGGCCTCGACGATGACGAAGCAGATCAATGTCACATGGTCAGCCGGTAGCGGCGGCTCAGTCGGTTGCCTGGACGCCGGCTCGGAGGCGTCCAATACGGCCTATTACGTCTCGATCATCGGGAACCCGACCACAGGCGCCGTTGACTTCATCGCCTCGGCCAGCGCGTCAAGCCCGACCCTCCCGTCAGGCTGGACGGTGCGGCTCGATCTAATGGTGGTTTTCAATGACGGCTCGGCCAACCTGCGATCAATCACCAATATCGGCGATGAGGTTTATTTCACGGCAGCGCCGATTCAGGACTATACCAACACCAGCTTTGCAGGCGGCGCCCGCACGCTTGTTCCGTTGACGCTGCCGGCCCGTCGCTGCCTCGCCATCATCAATTGCCATTTCTTCGCTGGCGGCACGGCAGGCGCGGTGTGGGTTACATCCCCCGATAACACCGACTTTGAACCGGCAGTCACCACGGGCCGCGCGACCGGCTATCTGGCCGTCAGTGCTTCGCTCCAGTTCTCAGACCTCCGCGTCTCGACGGCCACCGGACAAGTTGGCGTGCGCTTCGGCACGGGCATGAGCGGCGGGCAAGTTTACGTCGCCACTGTCGGCTTCGTTTATCCGCGTGGGAGGGCCTGATGGCGCTTTATCTTCAGCGTGAAGGCGGCCGGCTTGTCGGCGTCTCGCGCGCCCCTGTCTGGCGTGACGGCAACCCGCCCGTTCTCGTCACCGAACCCGAACCCGTGGCCGATGACGACGCCGAGGCGCTGGCCTTTCTGGCCGCCCCAGCCAATCCGGCGCCGGTTGAGGTTGAACGCCATCAGGCGCTCTTGGCCTTGCTCGATTCCGGCATCACGCGCGCCATGATCGAGGCGGCCATTGCCGAGATTGCCGACCCCGCCGAGCGGGAGGTTTCGGAGATCCGATACCAGCAGCCGCGATGGCGCCTGGACAGCCCCTTCATCGCGTGGGGCCGGCAGACCTTCAATCTCACGGAAGCACAGGTGGTCGCGCTCTTTGCGCTGGCCGCGACGAAATAGGGGGCGGCAGCTCATGCGCGGCAGGATCGAGGATTGGCTAGAGGGTGCGGCAGCGCCGAGCAACGCAAGCGCCAGCTTAGCGCCTGCGCTGCCGACCGAGACGCATATCGTATCAGCAGCGCTGGCGGCCGAGCAGCTTCGCCAACTCGCCGAACAAATCAGGGCGGTTATTCAGTATTCGCCCCGTGACACTCAGACCTTGCGCCGGGTTCATGACGAAGCCTTGGACGTCTGGTGTCAGATCGACAGCCATTACACGGCTTATCTGGCCGTTCTCGAATGCAAAGGGCAGGGCTGAACCATGTATGACTTTAGCTCCGGCTTCGGCGTCATCAATAACGCAATCGACGGCATCGGCAAAAAGCTTGAAACCAACCGCAAGCGCGAAAGTCTGGCCTTGCTCGGCCAAGCGCTGACGGGGCCGAATCCCGATTACAACGCCGTTGCCGGCAAGCTTCTGGCGATGGGGGATGCCGACAACGCTTTTCAGGCCCTCGGTCTCGGCGAAAAGGCCAGGGCGCGCGGCTTGCAGGAACAGGCGACGCGGGGCCTGACGGAAGCGCTTGGCGGTGGCCCTCTTGCCCGCCTCGGCCAGCCTGTCGCGCTCGATCCTGCCGACTATGGCAAGGCCCCGGCCTCGCTTGTGCAGAACGAAAGCGGTGGGAGCTGGACCGCGCAGAATGACGCCGTGGGGGCTGGTGGCGCCCGTGGTCATTTCGGCCGGCTCCAGTTCGGACAGGCCCGCTTGCAGGAAGCCGCCGCAGCCGGCGCCATCCCGCCCGGCACGACGCCGCAGGCTTTCACGCAGTCGCCGGAATTGCAGCGCGCGGCCGAACAATGGCACTTCAACGATATTGACGCCGCGATTCAGCAGAACGGCTTTGACCGCCTGGTAGGGCAGGCCGCGATTGCAGGCGTCCCCGTCACGGTGGAAGGGCTGCGGGCGGTTGCGCATCTCGGCGGCAAAGAGGGGATGCGCAAATTTGTCGAGACGGGCGGGCGCTATAACCCGCGCGACGAAAACGGCACGTCCCTGATGGACTATTTCACCCGCCACGGTGGCGCCGGGCGCAGCCGCACGGCCAGCGCCGACATGCCCGCACAGGGCGCCCGCCCGGCTTCGCTCGATACCGGAAGCGAGGGCTTCGCGGTTCCCGGCGCCCCCGGCATGAGCGGCCAGACGTTCGATGCGGTCACGGGCGGTCAGCCCCTCGATCCCACTTTCCAGAGCGAAGGCGTTTCGCAGCCTTGGATGGGGACGGCCCTGCGCGGCCAGCCCCAGCGGCAGGGCATGCCGATTGCCGCCCTCGGCCAGCCGATGCCGCCGCCGCGTCCCTTCGATGCCGGCTCGGCCCTCGCCAGTGCCGCAGACCGCCCGGCGCCCGGCGCGGTCGAAGCCAGGGGGCAGATGCCGCCTGCCATGATCGAGGATCTGTCCAACAGCTCGGATGCCGGCTCGCGCACCTTTGCGGCTTCGCAGGCGGCTCCTGTGATGCCGTTCCCTGCCGCGCCCGCAAGCCGCCCCCCGCAGAGCTTGTCCAATGCGGCATCGCAGCCAGGACGGCCCGGCCCCGCGCCTGTCCCGTTCTCCCCTCGGCCGGCTTCCCCCGCGACCGATGCGACGACGCAGGCCGCCGATATGCCGGCCGCAGGCGCGACCGCGACACAAGGCACCATGCCCCGCCTCACGCAGGACATGCCCCGCCCTGTCACGCGCGAAGACGCGGTGGACTTTCGGATGACGCGGCAGATGGAGGAAGCACGGGGCAAGGTTGGCCGGATCGCGGCTGCGCTCGCCAATCCCAGCCTTCCGGCCAATGCCCGCGCCGTTGGCGAAATCTTCCTTAAAGAGGCTTTGGATCAGTCCAAGGCGCCCGAAAGCGTCAAAGAGTTCATCTATGCGAAGGGCATGGGCTGGACCACGGCCAACAACCCCGCCGAGTATGCCAAGGAAAAGACGAAGACGAGCCCCGCCGAGGAAACGGAAGGCCGCAAGGCCGCCGCAGCCGCCGCCGGCTTGAAGCCGGGCGACGCCGGTTATCAGGGCTTCATTCTGACCGGCAAGATGCCCCGCGAGGACATGGGGCCGCTCACGGCGACCGACAAGAAAGCTATTCTGGAGGCCGACGAAGGCGTGATGGCCGCCAATACGGCGATTGAAGCCCTGCGCACCGCCAAGCAGCTCTCGCCGCGCGCTCTGGCCGGATGGGGCGCGGGCGCAAAGGCATCCGTCGCCAACAATCTGCCGGACTATCTTGTCCCCGATGCCTTCGCGAGCAAGCCGCAGGCCGAGGCGACGGCCGAGCTGGAAAACGTCGTCACGTCTCAGGCGTTGGCGCAGCTCAAATCCATTTTCGGCGCCGCTCCCACGGAAGGCGAGCGCAAGATCCTCTTGGATATTCAAGGCTCGATCGGCCAGCCCGACAACGTGCGGCAGAAAATCTATGACCGAGGCATCGCCATGGCCGAAAAGCGCCTCGGCTTCAACAAGCAGCGCGCAGAAGAGTTGCGGGGCGGCAGCTTCTACAGGTCGGGCGGCACCGCGCCGGCCTCTGGTGCGGGGCCCGCTCCCCAGCCGGCTCCGCAAGGCCAGCCGCAGAGGCAGGCCCAGCCCGACGCCTCACAGGCCCGGCAGGCGCCTGATGGGAACTTCTACGTTCCCGATCCGAACCGCCCCGGCAAGTTCCTGATGGTGCAGCCCTGATGGCCAGCTTTATCGCAGTCGATCACGACCCCTTCGCCCCGCAGAGTGCTGCCCCCCAGGCTGGCCCGATGCCGGGCGCCCCGCAGGCCAGCCCGCAGGCTGCGCCGCGCTTTGTCGCGGTCGATCATGACCCGTTCGCATCGCCGGCAAATTCACCACGTGGGGAATCTGCGCCGAGCGGCTTTGCGACACGGGCCGAGCGTGAAGGCGGCGACATGCAGGAGGCCGAATATCTGGCCGATGCCGTGCGGATGCGCTTGCAGCAAGACAAGGCGAGCCCGATGGGCCGCCTGGACGCTTACGCGCGCGGCGTAGCCTCATGGGTTCCCGGCATGGACAAGCTGGCGGCTGCGGGCGATGCGGCCTTCGGCGCCGGTCAGGGCGAGACGTTCGGCGACCGCTACGGCGACAATCTGAAACGCCAGCGCGCCATTGATACGGCAGACGCCGCCCTCAACCCGGGTTCGAGGTTCGCAGGCCAGGGCGCGGGCCTTGTCGGAACGGCGGCCGTCCTCCCTGCCGTCACGGCGGTTCGTGAGGGCGTGCGCGGCGCGGCCACAGCCAACGCGGCTTTGACGGGCGGCCTCTATGGCGCCGTGACGGGCGCGGTGGAATCGGATGGCGGCTTGCAGGACAAGGCCACGGCAGCGGCGCAGACGGGCGCCCTTGGCCTTGCTGCGGGCGCTGCCGCCCCAACCGTCATCAGTGCCGCCGGCAAGGTCGCGAGCGGCGTGGGGAACCTCGCCAGCGCGGTTGCGCGTCCCTTCCGTTCCGCCGTCACTCCAGAGGCCGAGGCAACCCGCCGTGTCGCCGATGCTTTCGCCCGTGATGGCGTGACAGACCCGGCCGCAGCCTTGCGCACCATGCAGGCGCATGGCGCCCCGGCCGTTGTCGGCGACGTGGGAGGCGAGACGACGCGCGCCCTTGCTCGATCGGCGGCCAACCTGTCGCCAGAAGGGCGCGGCATCCTCACGGAAGCGACGGCAGACCGCTTCGCCGGCCAGGGGGATCGGTTCACGGATCTGTTGCGCAGCCTCGGCCCTTCCTCTGCCGGCAAGACGCTGGACGAGCTGCAAGCCGCCGCTCGCGCAGCCAATCGCCCCGCCTATGGCCGGGCCTACATGCAGGGCGGGCGCGGCATCTGGACGCCTGATCTGGAGGGCCTTGCACAGGCTCCGGCCGTGCAGGACGCGATCCGCAGTGTTATCAGGACGGGCGCAAACAAGACCGTGGCCGAGGGGATGCCGCCTCTCCGCAACCCGTTCACGACCGATGCGGCGGGCAACCTCACGCTCGCCCGGCAGACGGATGGATCGATCGCCCGGCCCAATCTCCAGTTTTGGGACTATGTGCAGCGCGAGTTGCGCGGCAAGGCAGGCGAGGCCGCCCGCGCTGGAAACAAGGATCTGGCCGGCGACTTCAACAGCCTGCGCCGCGCCATCGTTGACCGCCTGGACGAAGCCGTTCCCGCCTTCCGTGAGGCTCGATCGGGCGCCGCGCGAGCCTTTCAGGCCGAGGACGCGCTAGAGGCGGGGCAGAAATTCGTGACGGCTCGCATGGCGAACGAGGAAGCCCGCAAGGCCCTCGCCCGCATGACGCCGGCCGAGCGAGAGCTATTCGCCGAGGGCTTCCGCACCGACCTTATCGCCAAGATCCGCGAGACGGGCGACGGGCGCGACGTGGTGAAAGCCATCTTCGGATCGCCGGCAGCGCGGGAACGGGTCTCGATCGCCCTCGGCGCCCGGCAGGCCGCCAGCCTGGAGGCCGCGATTGCGACGGAAACTGCGATGCTGCGGCTGCAAACGGCCATCGGCGGAAATTCCAGCACAGCGCGGCAGATTGCGGAGATGGCTTTAGCCGGCGCCCCGGCAACCGCGCTCGGCAGCGTGACAGGCTATTATCAGGGTGGCGGCCCCGGCGCCGTGGCGGGCGCCGTCGCGGCCAACGCTCTGCGCCGAGGCCGGCTGAAACTGGACGGGGGCCTAGCCAAAAAAATCGCCGAAATGCTCGCATCGGATGACCCGGCGCAGCTCAAGCGCGTCGCTCAGATGGCAGTGAAAAGCCGCCCCGTGATGAATCTCCTGGACGCCATCGCGGACGAAGCCGGCCAGTTTGCGGGCCTCACGTCAGGCAGGCCATTTGAGCAAGCTATCGGCTCGCGGAGCGGTTCGGCCTATGTGCCAGCCGCAGCCGGCGAAAACGAGCAGTAGGGTCCAGGGATGCGGCCCAAACGCCACCAGCACGGCCAAGGCCAGGACAAGCGCGGCCCGTTTCAATATCCGCGCGCCCTGCGCTCGGCCGCATCAATCGAGTGGTCCACCATCACGGCGTATCCGACCACCAATAGGAACGCGAAGGCGTATGGTCCCAGTTCCGGCAGGCCCAGCCAGGCCGCAGCGAAGGGGGAGAGGAAAGCCGCTGCGACAAGCGTGCCAGATCGCCGTTTCATGCGGCGTATCTCGCGGACCTCCCGCTGCCTGTCCTCGTCAAGCATCTTGCCTAGGTTGTCCATGGCGTCTGCCTTTGGCACGGCTCCTGTAGCGGCAAAATGCCCCCCGCCCCGACCTCCCGCAAGGGGCGCGTTCCTGATGACCGTGGCCGCCTTCGCGATGTGCACATGGGTTTTGCTGCGGGGGGTGGTCTGATGGCTGCAAATGCAGAACGGAAACAGCGCGGCAACCCGTTTAAGCCCGGCCAGTCTGGCAACCCGGCCGGCAAGCCCAAGGGTGCGCGCCACAAGACGACGCTGGCGATTGAGGCCCTGTTAGAGGGAGAGGCCGAGGCCCTGACACGCAAGGCGGTGGATCTGGCCTTGTCTGGTGACATGCAGGCGCTTCGCCTCTGCATGGATCGGCTCGCGCCTCCGCGCAAAGACCGTTCCGTCACGTTCGATCTGCCGCCGATCGAGACACTGGAGGATCTGCCGAAAGCGACCCGCGCCCTCATGGCTGCGGTTGCCACGGGCGAGCTGACACCAGCCGAGGCGGCCGAGCTGGGGAAATTGGTTGACGCCCATGTGAAGGCGATCGAGGCGACCGACCTTAACCGCAGGCTAGAGGCACTGGAGGGCATGAGGGCATGAGCATTCTATCGCGTCGCGTCGCCAAGCTTGAAAGCCTACGGGCCGGATCGGGCGCTATCCCCGTCTGGTGCGACGACCCCGCCGACATGGCCGCGACCATCGCCGACATGATCGAGACGGGGGAAATCACCCAGGCCGATATTTCCCGTTGCGTTCACTGGACGCAGGCGCAGGACGGCGCCCGCTCGATCCCCCATGAGGACGCGCTAGCCAGCCTGGAGGCCGCATGACCCGGTTTCTGCATCAGCGCCTTGCACGACTGGAGAACAGGGCGAAGCCCCTGTCTATTGGCGCGGCCCTCATTCTCTGCGGGACACGGGCCGATGTCGAAGAACAGGAACGGCAGGCGGCTCGCGATGGCCGGATGGTGGGGGCCGGCCCGATCCTGCGCGTCATCCTCGGCGCTCCCATGGAGAGGATTGCAGCATGATGAAACTGGCAACGCGCATCGCCAAACTGGAGGCGATCAAGGGCGCACGCTCGCATCTGCGCCTTGTCACTCGGCACGTCATCGCCGAGCCGACCGAGGCGGAGCGGCAGGCGCGCATCAAGGCCATATTGGCGGCCAGTGATGGCAACGTGTTCCGTGTGTTCCGCGTCATCGTGAAGCCGATCGAGGGCGTCGAGGAAGGGGCTACCATCCAATGAGCCGCGACCTTGCAAAACGCTTGGTGCGCTTGGAGGCCCGCCGAGCCCAAGCGGTGGAGCGCATGTCGGACGAAGCCTTGATCGCGGCAATCATGACCGCCGAGGCCCGGCTGAAGGCCAGGCTCGGCGAAGGATGGGAGGCAGATTACCGCGACCATCTGGCCGAGACGCAGCCACACTTGCTGCCGGCATGGATGGCCCGGCGCGACACCATCAGGAAATTGGAGGCAAGGGCATGAACACGAGACTTTCGGCGCGACTGGCGAAGCTGGAATCCGACGCGGCGCGCACGGGCGTTCGCTATGTCGTCAGCTCCCGCCTTCTCTCGAATGAGGAATGGGCGGCCCGGCTCGGCGACGACATCGTGCTCGTCACCGATGAAGAGACCGGCGAGCCGATCCTCACAGATGACGAATGGGAAGCTGCTCACGTAGCGCTCGCGGATCTCCATCGTTGAATTGATGCGGCGGCCGTCGTTCTAGTCCTCAATCGCTATCCACGCCCAAGAAGGAGCTATGCAGATTAGGGTCAAAATACCTCCGGTGGACGGGTGGGATGGCATTTCGATCTCATCGAAGAATGGGGTCGTCCGGTCAGCTTCGGTTCGCCCTGACGGCACAGAATATCTTGTCTCCGAGAGCGAGAGCTGTCTCTACCATGTCCATCAATTCGGCCTCGGTCGTAGGCCCCTCGGGGGTGGAGTTCTTGACCGACTTTCGAAAGCCGTCCTCAAATTGGTCAATCACGGCTGATCCCGCGGGCCCAGATGCGTCGTGGAGTTTTTCGAGCGCTCGGGTAAGCGCATAGGTCAAGAGCGCCTGTAGGAACTTCTGCTTGATCTCTTCAGCATCCGCATTCGCCATCCGCCCCTCCCTTTTTCAGGATCCTGAAGCCGAGATGCGCGGGAGTCTATTCTGGTGCGGGTCACATGGGCGGCTCAAATCGCCAAGGACGGGGCCAGCCGTCCAAGGCGCGGGCCGGGGGAAGCGACCGAATGGAGCGGCACGCGCCCCCGGCCTTCAAGTATCCTGACGGCTTCTCTGGCTATGCGTATGAGCCGTTCTGTCCCCAACCCGGAACCGGATGCCGCAGGATCGGTTTCGCATCGAGAGAAGGCTTCACGCGCAGCATGAGGGCGTGTGCGGCGTTGGACGAGGCAAGTTGTGGCTGGCATTTTCGATGACGCGGAAAGCGATCGAGTTGAGGTGAACGCTCTGGATGTGTTGAGCGTCGTCGTCAGCCCTGACGGACGTTCGCTATCCAGCATCACTTTCTCTCTCGATATCGGCGACACCATCGAAATCGCTTTTACGCCGGAGTTGCTCGCCAAATTGGAGGCAATGCTGGCTCAGGCGGCGATCGAGCAGGCCAAGCAGCAGCCTCGTCAATGAGACTGCGATTAATCCGTCACGACAGCTTGTTTCCACCCTAGCCGCCTAAAGCTAAGCGCTGACTGCTTGCAGATCATGGCGACGTACCCTGGCGCGACAGGATCGTGCTCGCGCTTACAGCCGCGACGTTTGCCGCCTTGTCGGACAGACCTGACAGGCGCTCGGTGCTAGGCGCGGGCCGCTGAGCGACACCGGCGGGCGAGGCTTACGTCGAAGTGGACCCGCTCTCTCACTGCTCCGGCATATGGATGACGCGGCATACGCCAAGCTCAGCTACCTGTGCCTTTCAGTGCCTAGATCAGGCTTCTTGGGACTGCATCGCGCGATCCGACAGTGAGGAACGGCAATGGGTAAGTTTGGTGGTCCTGCTGTGCGTTACAGATCGCTAAGGGCTCACGGGAAGAGTGAAATCCCCGAAATTGCTCCTGGCATAATCAAGGGCAGCGTCGGTCAAAATGGCAAGAACAGCAGATCGGATGTCATCACCGTCCAGAAGCTATTACGGATCATCGGCCAAGATTGCGGAGGGCCATCCTCAAATTTGACTATAGACGGCATCATCGGAAATCGAACTATCTCAGCGATAAAACGGTATCAGAATGCCAATTTCGGAGCGTCAGATGGTCTTGTTGAGCCCAGCAAATATACTATCCGTGCGCTTTCACTCGGTGCCAAAGCTGTCAATGTCTGGAACGGCGGATATGCCCCCCGACCGGTTGTTAAAAACACTCCCAACGTGACCGGGGATACCCCGGACAGCCCGTTGCCAGAACCAATACAAGCGACCAACGCGGAAGAGACGAGAGCCAACAGGGCTTTCAAGGGTCTCCCCAATATGTTGAAAATGGCCCGCAAGGCGGCACTCGTCGTTGCACGAGCGCAGATGGCATTGAGAGCGCAGCAGGGCAGCGGGGTTCGGATCGGAGTACAAGATCGGTTATCATTAACGCTCATGCATAAGCATTTCAGCAAGAACACAGAGGCCGAGCCAGAGTTGGCACCTTATTTCGGCTATGTGATTGCGTGTTATAAAAGGATTGAGTTAGAAATATCTCGGAGAATGCTCAGCCCCGAACAGCGAGGATTCTTTGTTGGGGTCTCAAAATTTGAGCATAGGACCCAAATTGAAAGCGACAATATTGTTATTGCTGAATCGACGCCGGGCGGTGCGTTCGGCGAGCGCACAAATGCACCATTCGGCTGTTTCCTTGGCCCACTGTTTGACACTCATCCAAGAATGCAAAAGCCGCTTGCGATGGAAACAGTCCTCTTACATGAGATGTGGCATTGGACTAATCATCAGCGTGATCAGCCGACAGACGCCGATGACGAAGCCGTCGAGCGCTATCCGAGCGGTCCCGAGTACGCAGACCTAATGACGCCTTCGCGAATGCGGAATGCTGACTGTTTCTCAAATTTTGCATGCGAGGCGACTTTCGGCACAGATGTATTGAGAGCCTTTCGTATTGATTTGCGGTTGGAGCATGCCCGGCGCCCCAAAGTAGACTCATCGGGATTTATTCTTGGCTAACGCCTGCGGCCTCGCCTTGACACGGATCTTGCCGCCGGTGCCATAGGAGATCAGCACAAAACAGCGCGTCGGGCGGGCGGCCGAAATCAACGCTGCGATGATTCCGCCAGTCGCTCGGCCGCGACCCGGTAAATTCCGCCGCGCACATCCTCGATGCGAGCTGCCGGCAGCTTTTGACCCGGGCACCCATACAGCAGAGCAATAACAGGGATGGTGGATGCCGCGACATCCTGAAGCCACCGCTCAGTTCAGCCATGCCTCTAGCTTCAGCGGGTAAAGACATCCGCACCCGTCAGAACCGCGGCCCATGACATCTTGGGCTCGTTGGGCTCGCCGATATTGCGCATCAAGTGTCAGAGCGTTCGCAGACGAATCAGACCCCTGAAGCCGCATCAAAGCGCTCGGATCTGCTCTTCGAACTCCTCGGGGATCTGGCCGTGCCGCGCCAGCACGTCCAGCGCGCTGACCTCGCCGGTCTCATCATCCGCTCTGACATGAACCACCGCCAATCCTTCCGCCGTTCGTCCCAGGCGTTCGCCGTCTCGCAGGGCATGATGCTTCGTCTTCGCAGCCACCCGTTGCCCCGGCACCAGCCGCTTCCTGTGGGTTTTGAAAGGCTGGATGAAGAACGTATCGACGGCGGCCACGGCTTGACTCCCTCTGCATTGATGTTCTCATTACGTTCTCATTTTCGAGGACGCAAGCGATGTCAGCAGAGCGGCAGGAAGACACCGATCCGGCCATGGAAATCGAGTGCGAGATCGATGACCTGATTGCCGAGCACGGCAGCGAGCGTGCTGCCATCCGGGCGCTGCTTCACGACCTGAGCGTGCTCATGGTCGACGCCGATCGATCCGTTTCGCGCGGCTATTTGCGCGGCCTGTTCTCTCACGGCGCGCGGCCCATGGCGACCGATGACGAGCCTTGAGCGGTCCGCCCGACCTGGCGACACCGCTGGTCGCATATCCGTGGGTGCTGGTACGGCTGCGCTGCCATGTCTGCCCCCGCAATGCGGAGGTGCGTTTGGCGGCACTGGCAGCCCGCTACGGCCATCGCGTGCCCGTGCGCTCGGTGCTGCATGCCTTCATGGGCGGCTGCCCCTGGAACCCGCACACCGAGCTGCGCAAGCCGCAGAAGTACGGCCACCGATGCGGGGCGTATCTCCCTGACTTGACGTCCGGGCGCCCGCCGGATCTGCCGCCGACGATGACGGGCCTGACCTTGATCGAAGGAGGTAGGGCCGACATGCTGCCTGCCGCTCCGGCGCCCGGCCGGCGGCGCGTGGTTAGCGAGGACGAGTGATGTCGGTGGTGCCTCTGATCCCGCTGCGGCGGGCCGACGATCTGGCGGAGCGGATTGAACAGCTCATGAGCGAAGCCGAGCGCCGCGGCTATGGGACGCTGGCCTATCTGCTCGATATGGCGTTGCTTGAGGCGCGAATTCAAATGCAGCAGGAAGCGGATGATCGAGCGACGAAAAGCGCCGATCCGCGCGATCTGTGGGAGCCTAAGGCTTGAGCGCCAATGTCATTGCTGGCTGACATCGGGACCGACGGCCAAAGCGATAGGCCATTGATTCTAGCGCAAAAGGCTGGCTCGCCTCGCCGCTATTGGCGCCTGATTGAGAGGCATAGGAGCGACGGGCTGACTTAGGCTCCCATTAATAATCGCTCCGCATCATCCCCAAAGCAGTCCGTGGCGAGCGTCCAAATGGCACAGCCAAAACCGGTCATCCGAGATGACGACGAATTCGACGCAGCATTGGACAGGATAACCGAGCTGATCGAGTCCGATCGGGCATCGGAAGAGTTTTCGGAGATGGTCGCATTGATGCAAGCAACCAAGGATTACTCACGGTTGCTGCAAGCCACGCAACCCGCCGAGGGTCAGAGAATCCATTGAATGGCAATCTGATGCGGCGGCGCTAGCCCTCTTCAAACATTGCGATGCGGCGCCTAGAGCGGAATCCTATCAGGTTGCGTCGTACCCTGCCGCGCTGAAGTAGTTTGCGCACTCGGCGGGCGGGAAGAGGTCGATGATGCGGCCGATGGTGTCCCAGAGGGCGCCGATGGTTCGCTCGGC